>FMSI01019663.1_pt1 | contig 14372 bp, 13 predicted proteins | sample 1504471 | NCBI WGS metagenome assembly FMSI01 (sample SAMEA4475357, study PRJEB15587) | soil metagenome | biome: Soil; feature: Field | place: India | collected 2015-03-11 | depth 0 m
TTTTTTATTTGACAAAGGATTTATTTTTTTAATAAGATTTTATTTCTTAAATAAACGTCTACATTATGTATTTTCAAAATATTATATTAAAATTACATGATTTCTGGGCATCAAAGGGCTGTGTATTATTACAGCCCTATGACATTGAGGTTGGAGCTGGTACATTCCATCCTGCTACCTTTTTAAGGGTATTAGGTCCAGAACCATGGAATGTTGCCTATGTAGAACCTTCAAGAAGGCCTACTGATGGTAGATATGCTGAAAATCCAAATAGGTTGCAGCACTACTATCAATATCAGGTTATATTAAAACCTTCCCCAATAGAAAGTCAGGAACTTTATCTTGAAAGTCTTTCCTATCTTGGGATAGACCCATTAAAACATGATATTCGTTTTGTAGAAGATGACTGGGAATCCCCTACATTGGGAGCTTGGGGTCTTGGTTGGGAGGTATGGCTTGATGGAATGGAGATAACGCAATTTACTTATTTTCAACAGGTTGGCGGTATTGACCTTAAACCTGTCTCTTTAGAAATAACATATGGACTTGAAAGGATCGCAATGTATCTTCAGGATGTAGACAATCTGTTTGAGATAGAATGGTGTAAGGGTATAAAATATGCCGAACTCCATAAGCAGGGGGAGATAGAGTTTTCAAAGTTTAATTTTGATTATGCTGACACAGATTTACTTATAAAACAATTTGATTCATATGAGATGGAATCAAAAAGGCTTAATGAGTTAGGGCTTGTTCTGCCTTCTTATGAATACTGCCTAAAATGCTCACATACATTTAATCTACTTGATGCAAGAGGTGTCCTCTCTGTTACTGAACGAACAGGTTATATTGCAAGGGTAAGGGCGCTTGCAAAATTATGTGCTGAGGCTTTTCTAAAGCAAAGGGAACAAATGGGCTTCCCACTTTTAACTATGAATTCAAACGAAGAAAAACTTAAGGTTTAGCAACATAAATTATATTGATTATGAATAATATAGACCAGACTAATGATATATATAAAAAACTATTATTAGAAATAGGTACAGAGGAAATACCTGCAAGATTTCTCCCTGATGCATTACTCAGACTAAAAGAAAATTCAGAGGCCTTATTTAATGAATATAGGCTACAATTTGACTCTATTAAAACCTATGCAACCCCAAGAAGGATTGCCCTACTTGCTGATATCAATCCTACTCAGGAGGCTACGGAAGTTGAGATATGGGGTCCTCCCCTAAATGTTGCCTTTGACAAGGACGGAAAGCCAACAACTGCTGCAAAAGCCTTTGCAAAAACACACAATATTAATATTGAAGACCTGATAAAAAAAGAAAAAGGTAAGGGAGTTTACTTAGTAGCAAAGATAAAAAGAGAATCCAAAAAAACAGCAGAAATCCTTCCAGAATTATTACAAAGATTGATATTATCAATTAATTTCCCAAAGGAAATGAGATGGGGCAATAGCAATCTAAGGTTTGTGAGACCTATTCATTGGTTTTTAGCATTATATGACAATAAAAAAGTTGATTTTGAGATAGATGGAATTAAAAGCAATAATATGACCAGAGGTCACAGATACCTATCTCCAGCCTTTTTTGAAATAAAGGACATCAGGACATATATAAATCTCTTAAGGAATAATTTCGTAATACTTGACCCAGAAGAAAGAAAAAAAATGATACTTGAAGGTTCAAGAAGGCTTGCCTCTTCAATAAATGCCTTAATGATAGAAGACGAAGAACTTCTTGAACATGTTACATATCTAGTAGAATATCCAAATCCTGTATTAGGAAAATTTCCAGAGGAATATCTCTCACTACCAGAGGAATTGCTAATAACAGTGATGAAGGATCACCAAAAGTATTTTGGATTAAAAAGGGATAATGGAAATCTGATAAATTATTTTATTATTATAAGCAATACAAGACAGGAAAACGCAGATACTGTAAAAGCTGGGGCTGAAAAGGTTATCAAGGCGAGATTTGAGGATGCGAGATTTTATTTTGAAGAAGATCGAAAAACTGATCCTATGGAGAGATTAGAAAAATTAAAAAGGGTAATTTATCATGATAAGTTAGGCAGCCTCTATGATAAATCAATAAGAATCTGCAATATAGCAAATTATATTGCAGATCAATGTCTTCCTTATAAAAAAGGGGATATCCGTACTGCAGCCTTACTATCAAAAACAGATCTGATTTCAGGTGTTGTGAGAGAATTTCCAGAACTGCAAGGGATTATGGGTAGCTATTATGCCCGGCATTTTGGTTATAATGAAGAGGTATCCCTTGCCCTTTCTGAACAGTATCTACCAAGACATTCAGGTGATAGGCTACCTAAAAGTGATATTGGAGCAATAATCAGTCTATCAGATAAACTGGACAACATAGCCTCATTCTTTATGCTCGGACTTGTCCCAACAGGTAACGAAGACCCCTTTGCATTAAGGAGACAAGCTATCGGGATAATTTCTATCTTGATTGAAAAAAAATATCCATTAAAAATAGATGAACTTTTTGATATTTCCTTAAATTTACTAAATATAAAAAATGAACAATTAAAAAATGATATTATGACATTTTTTGAACAAAGGATCGAACCCTTCCTTCTATCACAGGGCTATACTGCAGACTGTATTTCTGCGGTTATCTCTTATGTAAGACATGACAACTTTTATACAATTAAGGATAGGGTTGATGCCTTGCAAAGATTTAAGGAAGAAATAAATTATAATGAATTTTTACTCGCTATTAAGAGAATAAACAATATATCACCTAAGAATGATATAAAAAGAGTTGTAAATCCCGATCTCTTTGACCATGAAGAGGAAAAGATACTTTATGAAAAGGTACAATCTGCCTCACAGGAAATAAAGCCATTAATAGATAACAACAAATATTTTGATGCTATAAAGGTCATGATGACCCTTAAAGATACCATTAATAAATTCTTTGATAAAGTACTTGTAATGGATAAAAGGGAAGAAATAAAACAGAATCGGCTTGCTTTGATTAAATCTGTTAAGACATTAGCCCTAAGGATAGCAGATTTTTCAAAACTAAGTGAAAAATAATCGTTAATCTATAATTTATACATACCTTATCTTAGTATCTTCACCTTTTACAATAACTCCTATCTTATAAGAGTCAAATCCATTATCTTTAAGTGTTTGTAATGTTTCGTCAACATCATTTTTATCTATCACCATTATGTATCCTATGCCCATATTAAATGTCCTTCTCATATCATCTTCAGGTACATTGCCGAGCATTTGAATCTTATTAAATATAGGTGGTACCTTCCATGAATCTTTATATATTAAAGCAGACAATCCTTCTCTTATTATCCTTGGCAGATTTCCGGTAATACCACCACCTGTAATATGTGCCATACCTTTAATGTTAATTTTTTTACTTAATACATTAAAGGCATTCACATAAATCCTTGTAGGTCTAAGAAGTTCCTCCCCAATCGTATTATTAATTTCAGGTAAATAGGTATCAACTTTAAATTTTTCTATATCAAAAAAGACCTTCCTTGCAAGGGAATAACCATTACTGTGCAATCCTGTTGAGGCAATACCTATTAAAATATCTCCCTCTACTATGTTTGAACCATCTATAATATTATCCCTTTCAACAACACCAACTGCAAACCCTGCTACATCATATTCGCCTTCCTTATAAAATCCTGGCATTTCTGCTGTCTCGCCACCAATAAGAGAGCATCCTGCCTCAAGACATCCTTGGGCAATACCCTTGACTACATCACTATGTTTATCGACTTCTAATTTACCTGTAGCGAAATAATCAAGAAAAAATAGCGGTTCTGCGCCTAAGGTTAAGATATCATTTACGCACATTGCTACTAGGTCTATTCCAATTGTGTCATGCCTATTCATCATAAAGGCTATTTTAAGCTTTGTTCCTACACCGTCTGTTCCACTTACAAGGATAGGTTCTTTATATCTCTTTATATCTAACCTAAAAAGTGCACCAAATGACCCAATATCAGTCATTACCTCCCTTCGGAAGGTCTTTCTAACAATAGGAGATATAATATTTACAAATCTCTCACCCTCGTCAATATCGACCCCTGCCTTTTTATATGTAAGTTCTTCCCTTTCCATGTTTTTATATAATCTTCATGCTTATATCTACTGCCCTTGCGGAATGGGTTAGGGAGCCAATAGAAATAATGTCCACACCTGTTTCAGCTATACTGACAACATTGTCAAGAGTGACATTGCCTGATGCCTCAATCAATACCTTACCTTTTGCAATCCTCACAGCCTCACGAATGTCCTCCAAGGACATATTATCAAGCATTATCACATCAGCCCCTGACTCCAGTGCCTCATTGAATTCCAATAAATTCTTTACCTCCACCTCTACCTTTAGTAAATGATGGGATCTTTTTGCTAATTCTACAGCCTTCTTGATAGAGCCGACTATTTTTATATGATTATCCTTTATTAGGATTCCGTCATCAAGACCAAACCTATGGTTTATGCCACCACCTATTTTAACTCCATATTTTTCCATAAATCTCATACCAGGGGTAGTCTTTCTGGTATCGGCAATTTTTACAGGTAATTCTTTAACTTTATTTATATAACTATTTGTTAAACTTGCTATTCCAGAAATCCTTTGAAGTATATTTAAGGCAATCCTTTCAGCAGCAAGAATCTCCCTTGCCCTGCCAGAGACCTCAGCAATAATATCCCCACTTTCCAAAAGGGCACCTTCTTCATGAAATACATTTATTTTTATCTCACCATCTATTGTATTAAAAACCCCTTTGACAAAGGGCATACCAGCAAGGATAAACCTTTCCTTTGCTATTATATGTGCCTTAACCTTTAAATCTTCAGGAATCGTTAGGATTGATGTGATATCTCCATTACCAATATCTTCTAAAATCGCAAGATTAATAATATTATTTATCAATAAGTTTTGCATCAAATTTAAACAAATACATTAAAAATAAACCATCTATTTTCTATCTCCTCTTGAATAAGGAGAGTAGTCCTAAAACACCCCCAAAAACAGCTCCAAATGCAATTGCAGATCGCCAATCAATCAATGTGGTAACATTTCCATTGATGTTTTTCCCTATCATTAATATTGACGCACTATTATTAGAATTTATATCCTTTGCTGCTATAACTCCAACAGCACTCTTGTTTACTTGACTATTTTCAGCTGATAAGGCAACGGGGACAAATGAGAAATTAACACCTGTCTCAGAACCTGCTACCATAACGCCAATACTCTGATTAAGGGAAACATTTCCACCTCTCATTAATACAGCGGCACCCTGGGTTACCTCAACTCTATCTCCATCTATGCTTAATGCCCCTACCTGTTGTAGCTCTATATGCCCACCTTCAACACTTCTTACTGTGCTCTGCCTGATATTAAGAAATTCTGCCTCAACCATATCAAGATTTTTATCTTCAACCTCTACTTTCTCCTTTACCATATTTTCCTCCTTTAAACATTTTGACTACTTAAGATAGTCATAAATAAACGGATATTATCTTCAACCTTCTCTTTTTTCTGAACAAGCTCATCAAACCTTTTCTTTTCCTTGGCTACTATCTCTCTCGGGGCATTTCTTAAAAAATCTTCATTCATAAGTTTTTTGTTTAGAAAGGTTATAGACTCATTAATCTTACCAAGCTCTTTATTTAGCCTTTTGATCTCCTGATTTATATCAAGAAGGTCCTCTATTTGGACATATATCTCAAAATCCGTTGAAACATATATAGCAGATCCTTTAGGTCGCTTAATTTCCTTACCTATATTTATTTCCTTGCATCTTGTAAGTTTAGCAATAGATGTATGATTCTCCTTTAAAATATCCGTCACCTCATCAAAAAATGTCTTTATATCCGCCTTTATCTCCACAGATGGAGAAATATTTAACTCCCCTCTTATACTTCTTATGCCTTTAACAACATCAAGTATATAATTTGCTTTCCTTTCAGACTCAAAATCCCTTTGAAGATCAACAGGATAAGAAGAAATCATTATACTTCCTTGGTTCTTAAAGACATGGCTCCAAATCTCCTCTGTCACAAAGGGCATAAATGGATGAAGGAGTTTTAAGATATTCTTAAGAACAAAATAAAGACAATTTATAACAGCCTTTTTCTCTTTTTCCTCTCCATTGTATAAAATTGATTTTGAGATTTCTATATACCAATCACAAAACTCATGCCACACAAATTGATAAATACTGCTTGCTGCATCATTAAATCTATAATTAAAGAGATTTTTATTTACCTCTTCAACAGCAAATGCCAATCTACTCATTATCCATTTGGAGGGTAAATCTAATTCTTCAACATCGTCAGAAGGCTCATAACCCTGGGGTCCTGCACTCACAATAAATCTTGTGGCATTCCATAGTTTGTTTATAAAATGCCTATAACCTTCAACCCTGTCCTCAGAAAATCTCACATCCCTTCCCTGTGCAGCAAATGCAGCAAGGGTAAATCTAAATGCATCAGTGCCATATTTTTCTATCATTAACAGTGGATCCACCACATTGCCCTTAGATTTACTCATCTTTTGCCCCTTTATATCCCTTACAAGGGCATGTATATAAACATCTCTAAAAGGAATATCCCCCATACACTTTAATCCCATCATTATCATGCGAGCTACCCAGAAAAAAAGTATATCGAAACCAGTAACAAGCACATTGGTTGGATAAAATGCCCTTAGATCATCGGTTTCATCAGGCCATCCAAGGGTGGAGAAGGGCCACAGGGCAGATGAAAACCATGTATCAAGGACATCGGGGTCACGGATTATATTTTTACTTTTGCATTTGGGGCATTCTGTTAAGTCATCTCTACTACAAATAGGTGTTATATCCTTTGGTATTCTCATCATTTTTGTGTTTTTGATAATCTCCTCATGACCTATTCCCAATCTTCTAAGCTCAGAGTATGTTCCACCTATCACATTCTTTGCTTCTTTTGTATCTAAGGGCTTAAAGAATATATGTTCTATTAGATCTCCTTGATACAATATTTCATCCTTGTTCTCTGTATATTCTACTTTTCTCTGCCCCTCTGAAATCCTGCAATCAGGACAATACCATGCAGGAATCTGGTGTCCCCACCAAATCTGACGGGATATACACCAGTCTCTTATATCTTTCATCCATGCAAAGTAGTTATTCTCCCAAGATTCAGGTATAAGTCTTATATCCCTATCTTGAACAACCTTTACTGCCTTAGATGCAAGTGGTTTTATATTGACATACCATTGGACAGTAAGCATAGGTTCTATGATCGTCTTACATCTATAACAATGCCCAACAGAATGGACATGTCTTTTCTCACCCTCAAAAAGGTCAAGCTCCTTTAAGTCTTTGATTACAGCCTTCCTACATTCATACCTATCAAGACCAAAATATTTATCACCAGCCTCTCGGGACATTATACCTTCTTCTGTCATTACACTAATAAATGGTAGATTATGGACCCTTCCCAACGCCTCATCATTAAAGTCATGGGCTGGAGTCACCTTTACTGCACCTGTGCCAAATAGGGAATCAACTGATGAATCAGCTATTATAGGGATCTTTCTTCCAGTAAGAGGTAAATCAATAAATTTTCCAATATATTGTATATATCTATTATCTTCAGGATTTACTGCTACTGCAGTGTCTCCAAGCATGGTTTCTGGCCTTGTTGTAGCGACGGTTATATAGTCTGCTTCTTTATCAGAGCTTAAAGGGTATCTAATAAAATATAATTTCCCCTCAATCTCTTCATATTCAACCTCTAAATCAGACAATGCTGTCAGACATCTTGGACACCAATTTATCAATCTATGATCCCTATATATCAGCCCTTCCTCAAAAAGCCTTATAAAAACCTCTCTAACAGCCCTTGACAGACCTTCATCAAGGGTGAACCTCTGTCTTGTCCAATCACATGAGGCCCCCATTTTCTTTAGTTGATGTATTATCCTTTCACCATATTCAGACTTCCATTTCCATACCTCTTGAATAAATGCATCTCTGCCAAGTTTATGCCTGTCTAAGCCTTTTTTTGAAAGCTCCCTTTCTACCACATTTTGTGTAGCTATTCCTGCATGATCAGTTCCTGGGAGCCATAATACCTTAAATCCCGACATCCTTTTCCATCTTGTTAGGATATCCTGTATAGTAATATTAAGGGCATGTCCCATATGAAGAGAGCCTGTGACATTAGGTGGAGGCATCACAATACAGAAGGATTCTCGTGGGGCATTTAGGTTTGGCTTAAAAAATCCATTATCTTCCCAGAATTTATACCACTTGTCTTCTATATACTTTGGTTCATAATTTTTCTTGAATTCATTCATAGTTAATGTCTTTATTTTATCTCTGATATAAGCTTATTAATCTCCCTTGTTATTATATCAGTAACTATTACAGGAAATAACTTCTTTATTTCAGAATTAATTGTCTCCTGAATAAAGTTATGAAGATTTTTTATAAGCTCTTCAGTTACATTCTTGATAATCTCCTGGGAGGCATTAATTATTAGCTTTTCAACAGAATCTTTAATGTAAGAATGTATTGTATTAACTATATCCTCTTTATTTATTATTTCTGTTAGTTTTTCATCAATGCTATTTTTAAGGATTCTATAAAGTTCCTCTTTTGAGAATAACTCAGTAAATTCAAGATTTTTTATATGATATTTCTCTTTTATAGGACTTTCTACTATCTCTTCAATTACCTGTTTTGTCATTGCTGCCTCTATCTCCTCATCTCCTATATCCGATTCATCAACCTTTTCCTCACTAACAACAGGTATATCATCATCCCATTTTAATTCTGATTCAGAGGGTTGCGCAAATATTTCTGTTGCTTGCATATCTGTATTTTTTTCTGAATCCTCATTTAATGATACAGGTTTAATAATTTTTTTTATCTTGCCTATCAACTCGGATGATTCAAAGGGCTTAATAATAAAGTCATCAATACCTATTGATTTAGCATAATGTTCATCAAAGGGTTCAAATGCACCAACAAGAAGCATAAAAGGAATATGTCTTAGGTCTGGAGATTTTTTAATCTTCTCACAGAGTTGAAGTCCATTAATTAATGGCATTTCAATATCTGCAAGAATAATATCAGGTGAATAATTTTTTAGCATTTCAAGGGCTTGTTCTCCATCGCTAACGGATTTTACCTCAAAGCCCTCTGAGACAAGCATAAGCTCGACCAATTTTTGTATTGTTATGCTATCATCTGCTAATAAAAGTTTATATTGCATAATATTATTAATTCTCGTAAAAAGAAAGGGATTTTTAAACCTTAAATTTTATTCTTACAATCTTAATTTGTCAAGATTTTTTCTTGCTCCTGTAATCCTCTATTGCCTTTCTAAGAGCATCTGCACCAAGATTGGAACAATGCATCTTCTGTGGAGGAAGCCCTCCAAGTTCCTGTGCTACAGCATCCTTTGATATGCTTAAGGCCTCATCAATTGTCTTACCTTTTATCATCTCAGTCAACATGCTACTGACAGCTATTGCAGCTCCGCATCCAAAGGTCCTAAATTTAGCATCTACAATTACATCATTCTCTACCTTTATAAATAACTGCATAGCATCACCACAAGTGGGATTTCCCTCCATACCTACCCCGTCAGCGTTTTCAATCTCACCAACATTCCTTGGATTCATAAAGTGATCCATTACCTTTTGTGAATACATTTTTTACCTCCTAAATTTATCCTGTATAACACTTTTCACCTTCCTCGCCCCTTCCCCATCCCTTTGCAAATGGTGACATTTCCCTCAGCCTCATAACTATCTGGGGAAACTCCTGTAAGAAATAATCCACATCATCTTCAGAATTATCTTTCCCTAAACTAAAAACAATTGAACCCTGAGCAAGGGCTGGAGAAATACCGAGGGATAACAATACTGGAGAAGACTTCAATGCCCTTGAAGAACAGGCAGAACCACTTGCTGCATAAATACCCTTCATAGCTAACATGAGCAACATAGCCTCTCCTTCAATAAATTCAACAACAAAACTTGCATGATGAGGTAACCTATTGTCAGGATGACCTGTCAAATATACATTCGGAATCTTTAAGACCTCTTTAATTATTCTATCCCTTAATTTTTTAGTATGTTCTATCCTATGAGATAGTTCATTTTTTGCAATTTCAGCAGCCTTTCCCATACCAACTATAGCAGGCACATTTTCTGTGCCAGCCCTTCTGCCGCCTTCCTGAATACCTCCATATATAAGAGGCACTATTCTTATGCCTTCCTTAACATAAAGGGCTCCAGCCCCTTTTGGTCCATAAAATTGGTGTGCCGCCATACTGTAAAGATCTACCCCTAAATCCTTTATATCAACAGATATATTCCCAGTAGTTGCAACACCATCAGCATGGAATATTATATTGTGTTCCTTTGCAATAGCAGATAGCTCCTTAATTGGCTCAATAGTTCCTATTTCACTACTTGCATGGGTAATAGAGATAAGTATAGTCTCCTTTGTAATAGACTTCTTTAATGTATCAGGATCAACTAATCCGTATTTATCTACTGGCAGGTATGTAACTACAAAACCGCTTTTTTCAAGAACCCTTGCTGAATTAAGAATAGAATGGTGTTCTACCTTTGAAACAATTATATGTTTGCCCTGATTCTGCCTTGCTAATGCAATACCTCTTATGGCAAGATTATTTGACTCAGCACCACTTGATGTAAATATTATTGTTGAAGGCTTTACATTAATTAGTGACGCTACCTGCTCCCTTGCCTTTTCAATGGCATTCCTTGCATTTATCCCAAGGTCATAAACACTTAAGGGATTACCAAACTCCTCTTTAAAATAGGGCATCATTGACTCTAATACCTCAGGTAGAATTGGGGTTGTTGCTACATGGTCAAAATAACATTTTCTCATGTCTACCTCTCAAAAATTGGTTACTTTCTTAATCTCCAACAGTTTTTCTTACATAAAATTTATAATAATCATCATCCTCATCAAGACCAATAAACTCATTGCCTGTTTTTTCGCACCACTGGGGAATATCCTCGAGCGCTCCGTCATAATCAGTAAGTATTTCCAATATCTGGCCCTTTTCAAGCATCTTCATCATCTCATCGAGTTTCAGAAGATGCATAGGGCACATCATATAAACAATGTCAGCTGTGAAATCAGCTTTTACATCATGTACAAACTTCATAAAATTTTATATAGCGATGGTATAAAGGAGATAAAAGTTTCTTTATCTCGCTAATATCTTCAACTCTATTTTATCCTTACCCCAGATTTATAAAAATCTCCTCTTATCAAATCCATAAGTGTTATCGTCTTAAGAAAGGCATCAATCTGCTCCCCTAAAGCCTTCCATAATAAATGGGTTACACAACTATCAATCCTTATACATCCTTCTGAAGGGTCAAGACAAGAGGTTATAGCAACAGGTCCTTCAAGGGCATTTAGTATTAATGATATAGTTATCTCATCAGGGGATTTTTTTAATAGATAGCCTCCTCCTGGTCCTTTCTTGCTGATGATTAAATCTGCCCTTCTCAATGTATTTAGTATTTGTTCAAGATAGGCAATAGAGACATCCTGTCTATCGGATATCTCCTTAATAGTTAATGGCTTATCTGGATAACCCTTTGCTATCTCATACATTGCCCTGACCCCATATTGCCCTTTTGTAGACAATCTAAGCATGATTAATACTATAAAACCTTACTATTTTTGTCAAGTATTTTTATATTGCTTTTTCTGCGTCTTTACACTCAGAAAACATCAACAAGTGTTGCCCCTTAGTACTTCTAACCTGCAGTTTATGGTCTCAACTTTTAGTAGGGATTGGACTACATTGTGCGGAAGACTGGAAGGCTGAAAGTGCGGAAGGCTCCCTAACTGATATTTTTTTATATGTTATAATTATCTATGACCTTTTATTTAAAGGGTTTTAAAATGCCCAGGATATGCCTTAGTTTTAAGCTTATTTTGGGATGTTCTATTACCCTAATTGCTGCCCTAACAGCCTCTTTTTATATCATTGCAAAAAAACAGGAGAAGTTGATCATATCCCAGATAGAAAATGAGGCAAGGACTGTATTTCAACAATTAATAATCACAAGGAAATGGATAGCAGACCACAATGGTATATTCGTTGAACAATTGCCATGGACTAAACCTAATCCCTACCTTAAGAATTCTGAACTTATTGATAAACAAGGAAAAAAATATCTTAAGAGAAATCCAGCAATGGTTACAAGAGAGTTATCAGAATATGCCAAAAAACACGGACTTTACTGGTTTCATATTACAAGCCTGAATCTACTAAATCCAGAAAATGCACCAGATCAATTCGAAAGAAATGCCCTACATCAATTCGAGAATTCAAATATAAAAGAGGTAATATCTGTTGAAACTATTGGTAATTCTAAATATCTAAGATATATTTCTCCGCTTTATGTTGAGGATGAATGTATTAAATGTCATATCAATCAAGGTTATAAAGTAGGAGATATAAGGGGCGCTATAAGTATAACAATACCAATGGATAAGACATATAATATGATTTCTTTAAATAGAAAAAGCATGTTTCTCGCTGGATTTATTACCCTATTGTCTCTTATTTTTGCCTTGTACTTCTTGATTAAAACAGTTATTCTAAATCCTATGAACAAATTAATGTCATCTATAAAGGCCTTTTCCTCTGGTGAATATTATCCAAAAAATATGTTAAAGACTAACGATGAGTTTGAAGATCTCTGCAAATCTTTCTCCGAGATGGGAGATAAACTTACTGAATATCATTCATCTCTTAAAAATAAGATAAAAGAGGCCACATTGGAGTTGGAAGAAACAAATAAAAAGCTCATGCAGGCAAATAATATTTTGAATGAGATGAATAGGAGAAAATCTGATTTTATCGCCAGCGCTTCACATGAATTGAGAACCCCACTTACATCAATTAAAGGAGCTATGGATTATATAGCGGTAAGATTGAATTCTTTAAGCTATAATGATGAAAATAAAAAATCAGAGATTAATGACCTGTTAGCATTTTTTGAAATCATTAAAAATAACTCTGATAGGTTGATAAGAATGGTTAATGATATGCTTGATATTGAACGGATAGAGTCAGGAGCATCAGATATGCTCTTTTCAAATGTTGATCTTTCTAAAATTATATCTGAAGAGGTTTCTAATTTTCTTGTAGATTGTGAAGAAAGGGGAATTAAACTAAAAAAGGAATTAGAAAACAGCCTTTTTGTTAATGCCGATGAGGATAGGATAAGACAGGTAATTATTAATCTTTTATCCAATGCAATAAAATTCAGTCCTGACAATTCAGAGATCAAAATAAGAACTTATAGGGATCAAAAAAATCCAGAATATTCAGTAGTAGAGGTATGTGATAAAGGCGTAGGAGTCCCATTTGAGGATCAAGAAAGAATATTTGAGAAATTTTATAAAAGAGGTGGCAGAACTGGCACAGGGTTAGGTCTTGCTATATGTAAAAGCATTATAGAAGCTCATAAGGGCATAATTGGAGTCATCTCCGATGGGAAAAATGGTAGTTGCTTTTATTTCAAATTGCCCTGTTTGATAAATTAATTAAGATCTACAAAATCTGACTTTTAACCTTATATGGACAACAGAATATTGATAATTGATGATGACCTTGATATCCTAAAGGTCCTGAAGGCAAATCTTGAGCTGAATAATTTTAGTGTTGTCACAGCTTCATCATGGACAGAAGGGCAGAAATTACTAACGAACAACAATATAGATCTATTGATCCTGGATCTAATGCTTCCCGATGGAGACGGCATTGAAATATGCAGGACATTAAGGAAATCCAAGCCAGCCCTTCCAATTATAATGCTTACAGCAAAGGATAAAATATCAGATAAAGTTATAGGGCTCGAAAGTGGTGCCGATGACTATATAGTAAAACCTTTTGAGACACTGGAATTAATTGCAAGAATTAAGGCATGTTTAAGAAGGGCTAAACCCTTGGAGGAATGTCTTGAAATAAAGGAACTTACTATTGATTATAAAAAGAGGATTGTAAAATTAAGAAATAAAGAGATTATTCTGACACCGAAAGAATATGATATATTATGCCTTTTAGTCTCAAGAAAAGGTTCTGTAGTAACAAGGGAAGAGATTAAAAAAGCTATATGGAAGGAGTCAAAGTTATATTCATGGAGCAGGGTTATAGATGTGCATATTCAACATTTAAGACAAAAGATAGAAAAAGATCCTTCAAATCCAGAATATATTATTACTGTTCCTGGTATGGGATATAGATTTATTGATTAATTTTCTTAAAATGGTATAATTCCATCCTTACA
>FMSI01101119.1_pt1 | contig 14371 bp, 13 predicted proteins | sample 1504471 | NCBI WGS metagenome assembly FMSI01 (sample SAMEA4475357, study PRJEB15587) | soil metagenome | biome: Soil; feature: Field | place: India | collected 2015-03-11 | depth 0 m
TCATTCCTTTCATATCCTTCAGAAACTCAGTAAACTCCAGTAATCTTTTAATGTTCCATACATTTCTGGTATAATTTTAACTGATTGGTTTTAAAAAGGGCGCAAATTCATTTAAATTGAAAGTGCATATATAATGAACGATAAAGATTATATTAAAAAGACAAGAAATTTTTCCATTATTGCCCACATTGACCATGGGAAATCAACTCTTGCGGACAGGCTTCTTGAAAAAACAGGTGCTCTTCCTCCAAGAGAAATGGAGGAGCAAGTTCTTGACTCAATGGAGCTTGAAAGGGAGAGGGGAATAACAATAAAGGCTCATTTTGTTAGACTTAATTTTTCGTACAATGATGATGATTATGTTTTTAATCTTATTGACACTCCAGGCCATGTTGATTTTACATATGAGGTTTCAAGAAGTCTTTCTGCCTGCGAAGGTGCACTTCTTGTAATTGATGCAACACAAGGAGTTGAAGCTCAGACCCTTGCAAATACCTATCTGGCAATGGAAAACGATCTCACAATTGTTCCAGTTATTAATAAGATAGATTTGAAAAATGCAGATATTGATAGAACAATTGAACAAATGGAACATGCCCTTGCAATTCCAGGAGAAGAGGCAATTCTAATTTCTGCAAAGGAGGGTATAGGAATTGATGAAGTCTTAGAAGCAATTGTCAAAAGAATCCCACCTCCAGAAGGCTTGTTGGATGCTCCCCTCAAAGCTTTACTTTTTGACTCCTGGTTCGACTCGTATAGGGGTGTTGTTGTTCTTGTAAGAGTTGTGAATGGGATTCTTTATCCGGGACAGAAAATAAGATTAATTTCCTCGAGTGCCACTTACGAAGTGGAAGAGTTGGGTGTACTTACACCAAAACCTCAAAAAGTTGAGGTTTTAAGAGCAGGGGAGGTCGGGTACCTGATTGCAGGGATTAAGAGAATTTCAGATGTTCGAGTGGGAGATACAATCACCGACGATAAAAGACCAGCTGATTCACCACTTCCAGGCTTCAAAGAATTTAAACCAATGGTTTTTGCAGGAATATTTCCAACGGATGAAACAACTTATGAGCAACTAAGAACCGCTCTTGAAAAATTGAGACTTAATGATTCTTCATTTGTTTATGAGCCCGAAAACTCAACCGCTCTTGGATTTGGTTTCAGATGCGGTTTTTTAGGGCTTCTCCATCAGGAGATAGTTAGGGAGAGGCTTGAGAGGGAGTTTGATTTAACTCTTGTAACGACAACACCAACAGTTCGTTATAGAGTTATAACCAGAAAAAATGAAGTTCTGGAAATTGATAATCCATCAAAACTTCCTCCGCCAAATGAAATTCTTTCCATTGAGGAGCCGATTTTTGAGGTTATAATACTAACACCCGACACTTACATTGGCTCGATAATGAAACTTCTCGAAGCGAGAAGGGGTAAGCAGAAGAGCCTTGAATACATTTCTTCCAACAGGGTTATGCTAGTTTATGAAGTTCCTTTAAATGAGCTAATTCTTGATTTTTACAATAGGTTGAAATCCCTTTCTCAAGGTTATGCATCGATGGATTATAATTTTAAAGAGTTCAGAGCATCTGACTTAGTCAAACTTGATATATTAATTAACGGAGAACCTGTAGATGCCCTTTCTCTTATAGTTCCAAGGGAAAAGGCTTATGAAAGAGGAAGGGCTCTTGTTTCAAAGATGAGGGAGGTAATACCACGCCAGCTTTTTGAAATTGTTATTCAGGCCTCTATCGAAGGAAGAGTGATTGCAAAGGAGTCAGTAAAACCATTAATGAAAAATGTTCTCGCTAAATGCTATGGGGGGGATTATACAAGAAAGAGGAAACTTCTTGAAAAACAGAAGAAGGGTAAAAAGAGGCTTAAAAAAGTTGGGAGAGTGGAACTTCCTCAGGAGGCATTCCTTACTCTAATGAAAATTGATGAACAATAACCAATGGCCAATGCTTCATGCTACAAGCTTCGGGCTACAAACCCAAAGCTACAAGCTCAAAATTTTGAACTTTTCTCACAAGTCTTGCTTTCCTTGCCTTTCTCGCATCTAATTATTCAAGTCTCTGTTTTTATATTTATAGATTATATTTCTGCACTAACTTAAGATAGACGCATTAAAATTTAGGAAGGCTCTGAAAGGAATTAGTTCACCTTGTATTTTCCAAATTATTTATTTATAATATTCTGTTTTAACAATGCAAGAAAATATTTTGCAGATGATTCATCAGCTCTCAAAGGAAAGGGGAATACATCCTTCTTTCATTGTTAATGCCATAAAGGAGGCTGTAAGGGAATCTGCTAAGAAATACTATAAGGCAAAGGATATTGTTTCCCTTGATTTTGACGATAAGACCGGGGAAGTTATGGTTTTTGTCAAGAAAAAAGTTGTTCAGAAAGTTTCTAATCCTGAGAAGGAAATATCCTGGGAACAGGCAAGAAAGATAAATCCCAATGTAAAGATAGGAAATGTAATTGCGGTTAACGCTTCTGCAGAAATTCTTGGCAGGATATCAGCTCAGACTGCAAAACAGATAATATTCCAGAAGGTCTCTGAAGCTGAAAGACTTTATATATACAATGAGTTCTATCCAAAGATAGGGATGCTTATAAATGGGGTTGTAAGAAGATTTGATAACGATATTGTTATTGTTGATCTTGAAAAGGCTGAGGGAATTCTCACAAGGAGGGAAAGACCCTCCAGTGAAAATTACAATAGAGGAGAAAGGATAAAAGCAGTTATTTTAGATGTTCGTAAAGAATCAAAGGGTCCGCAGGTAATCCTTTCCCGCTCTGACAATCTTTTTCTAAAGAGACTTATGGAACTTGAAATTCCCGAAATAGCGGATGGGACAATTGAGATAAAAGGAATGGAAAGATTACCTGGAGAAAGGGCAAAGGTTGCTGTTTATTCAAGGCACAAAGATGTAGACCCTGTTGGCTCCTGCATAGGAGTGAAAGGTGGAAGAATAAATTCTATTCTTAAAGAGTTAAAAGGGGAAAAGATTGATATAGTTCAATGGTCTCCTTCCCTTGAAGAGTTTGTGAGGAATACATTGAGCCCTGCAAAAATTGTAAGTGTTAGAAGACCTGATGATAAAGAGAAGAAGCTTGAGGTAGTTGTTCCAGGGTCACAACTTTCAGTTGCTATTGGAAAGAAAGGGCAGAATGTTAAATTGGCTTCAAAACTGCTGGGCTGGCAGCTGGAAATAAAGACAAATGAGGAAAAAATAAAGGAAATTGGAGAGAGATTTTCCTCAAATTCTGGGAGGGATTCAGATGGAGAAGATTAGAGTTTATGAAGCAGCAAAAAAACTAGGGAAGAGTGTTAACGAAGTAAAGGAGGCTCTCTCCTTTCTTGGTGTTACTGTAAAGAGCAATCTACAGTTGCTCGATCCACAATTATTTTCAAAGCTTGAAGAAAAATTTGGTCTGAAAAAGACTTTAGTTCCTGTGGGGGAGAAAAAAGAAAAATTACCAAAGAAGGAAGCTGTCCCTAAAACTGAAAAAAAGGTAAAAGAAGAGATTCCCGCTAAAAAAGAGGCACCACTAAGGGTAGTTAAAAAGGTTGAAAAGCCGGTTCCTGAGAAGAAAGTTATAAATGCAAGGGAGGGGATTACACTGAAAGAATTGTCGGACAGGACAGGAATGAAGGCAAAGGATATTATCCAGAGGCTTATAATGAAAGGGTTTATGGTTACAGTCAATCAAGCTCTTGATAAGAATCTCCTTGATATTATTGGAAAAGAATTTGGCATTGAATTTGTCCCTATAACTTTTGAGGAAGAGCTTGCCCTTGAAGAGTTGGGAAAGGAAGAAAAACTTATCCCCAGGCCTCCTGTTGTGACAATAATGGGACATGTTGACCATGGAAAGACAACTCTTCTTGACTACATAAGAAAAACAAAAGTTGCAGAAAGTGAGGCGGGAGGGATTACTCAGCACATAGGTGCCTACAGGGTAAAAGTCAAGGACAGGTTCATAACTTTTCTCGACACACCAGGTCATGAGGCTTTTACAAGAATGAGGGCAAGGGGCGCAAAAGCAACGGACATAGTTGTTCTTGTTGTTGCTGCAGATGATGGTGTGATGCCCCAGACTCTTGAAGCAATCGACCATGCGAAAGCTGGAAATGTTCCAATAATAGTTGCAATAAATAAAATAGATAAACCCAATGCAAATTCTGAAAGGGTAAAGCAACAACTTTCCCAGCACGGGATTGTTGTTGAAGATTGGGGAGGTGATGTTGTCTCAGTGGAGCTATCTGCCAAGACCGGGCAGGGTGTTGACGAACTTCTTGAGATGATTCTTCTTGTGGGAGACCTTCTTGAGCTAAAAGCAAATCCTGAAAAGCCTGCAAAGGGAATTATCCTTGAGAGTAAACTTGATCCCAAAAAAGGACCTCTTGCAACAGTTCTTATTCAAAGTGGAACTCTAAAAGAGGGTGATTTCTTTCTTTGCGGGACAGGGGTCGGGAAGGTTAGGGCCCTCTTTAATGAGTTTGGTCAAAGAATGAATTCTGCAAGTCTTTCCATACCTGTTGTTGTAATGGGATTTGAAAAAGTTCCTTCAGTCGGAGATACCTTTATCGTTATAAAAGATGTGGAAAAAGCTCGTCAGATTGCCCAGTTCAGACTTGAAAAATCGAAAATAGCGGTTGCTCCTCCAAAGAAAGTTTCCCTTGAAGATTTGCTCAAGAGGGGAGAAGAGATTAAGGAATTCAATGTTATTATCAAAGGAGATGTTCAGGGAACTGTTGAGGTTGTGGAGGAGTTACTCGGAAGGCTTGAGAGTGAGAAAATTAAAATTAACATAATTCACAAGGCTGAGGGTCCACCTTCAGAGTCAGATGTTTTACTTGCATCTGCTTCCAATTCAATCATCGTTGCCATGAATGTTCGCCCACCAAGGAAGGTTGTGGAACTTGCTGAGAGTGAGAATGTGGATCTAAGAGTTTACAACATAATTTATGAATTGAATGAGGATATAAAAAGAATAGTGGAAGGGCTTTTAGAGCCCGAGAAGAAAGAAATTTACCTTGGCACAGCTGAGATAAGGCAGATTTTCAAAATTGCTAAGGTTGGAACAGTGGCAGGGTGCTTTGTAAAAGATGGAAAAGTGACTTCTGATTCAAGGGTGAGAATTATAAGGGATGGGAAGGTTATCTATGAGGGTAAAATAAATAGTTTAAAAAGGTTTAGGGAAGATGTTAGCGAGGTAAAAAACGGACTTGAATGCGGAATTTCGATAGAGCAGTTCAACGATATTAAAGTTGGAGATATTATTGAATGCTTTGTAATAGTAAAGAGGTAAAGAAAAATGAAAATGGGGCTTTGCATAATAGAACTATACTTTCCATACTCTAGGTCTCTAAAAGAAAAAAGAGCAAGAGTGAATAAAATAAAAGAGAGGATAAAACGGAAATTTAATGTGGCGATAGCTGAGATAGGTCATCAGGACTTGTGGCAGAGATCCAAGATCGGACTTGTTACAATTGCAAATGGAAAGGATATTGTTGAAAAGACATTCCAATCAGTATCGAAGTTTATAGAGGCTGAGCTTAGTGAAAACCTGATCAGTATGGAAATTGAGGTTATGTAAAATGAAAGTTTCTTACAGACCTGAAAGGGTTGCTCGACTTATTAAAGAAGAAATTACGAAGGTAATTCATAGGGAGCTCAGAGATCCTTCTATAGGGTTTACAACAGTTACAGATGTTGTGTTGACCCCTGATCTCAGGCATGCTGATGTTTATGTGACAATATTGGGAGAAGTAGAGACAAAGAGAAAAAGTCTTGATGCTCTTAACAAGGCTCAAGGTTTTATAAGAAGAATGGTTGCAAAGGAGCTGAATTTAAAAACCAACCCAACTTTTTTTTTTCATCTCGACGAGAGTTTTGAGAGAGGGGAAAAAATAGAAAAAATTTTAGAGGAGATTCATAGAGAAGATGCGCAAAAAAAACATAGTAAAAGAAATAGGTGAAAAAATCTTAGAAAGTAAAAAAATACTTATTTCGTCCCATCTGAGACCTGATGGCGACTCCATAGGAACAGGTTTAGCCCTTTTTCATCTTTTGAGGAAAATGGGAAAATCTGTAGATTTTATAAACATTGACAAGACGCCATTCCCTTTTACGAGGCTTCCAGGTGCCGAACAAATAGTTATAGGTGAGATAAAGAATTCTGACTATGATTTAGCCCTTTTACTCGAATGCAGTGAGGAAGGAAGGTCAGGGCATGAGAACATAAAAATGTTTTTTACAATTAACATCGACCACCACAATACATCTGATCTTTATGCAAATATCAACTGGATAGACCCGTCAGCCTCTGCCGTGGGTGAAATGGTTTTTGATCTTATTATTTCTTTGAAAGGAGAGTTTGACAAAAAAATTTCTACAAACCTTTATGCAGCTATTGCTTCTGACACTGGAGCATTCAGGTTTTCCAATACCACACCAAGAGCTCTTGAGGTCTGTGCTTTTCTTGCGGAAAAGGGTGCTGATCCCTATGAGGTCTCGAGATTACTTTTTGACACTTACTCCTATCAGAAGGTGAAACTACTGGGACTTGTGCTCTCAACTTTAAATGTTGAAATTGAAACTGGAATAGCATGTATTTCTATGCCCAAGAGATTTTTAGACGAGCTTGGTCTAACAGAAGTTGACACAGAAGATATAATATCAATGGTGAGATCCATTGACGGGATTAACATGGTTATTTTTGTAAAGGAAATTGGTGAGCGTAAATATAGGGTAAGTTTAAGATCCAAAGGTGATATAAACTCAGGGAAAATTGCGGAAAAATATGGAGGAGGAGGTCATTTTCACGCAGCTGGTTTTTCCCTTGAGGGGGATTATGAAACTGTCTTGAAAAATGCGGTCCAGATTGTTAAACTCAGTCTTTTTAAGCGGAAATGAACGAAATTCATGGAATTATTCTCTTCGATAAGCCAGAAGGAATAACTTCATTCAAGGCTGTCCAGAAGGTAAAGAAAATTCTGAAAGTGAAAAAAGCGGGTCATTTTGGGACTCTTGATCCTTTTTCTTCGGGCCTTCTAATAATAGGAATTGGAAAATCTACAAGACTGTTCAGTTATTTCCTAAAAGAAAGAAAGCTTTATCAAGCCAAAATAAGATTGGGCTATGCAACTGATACATACGACAGAGAAGGAAAACCTATTGAGGACGAAAAGGAAGTGAAAGTAAGCAGAAGAGAGGTAGAAATGGTTTTGAAAGAGTTTGAAGGAGAAATCAAACAGATCCCTCCTCCCTTCTCTTCGAAGAAAGTTTCCGGAAAACCATCTTACATTTTCGCAAGGAAAGGCGAAATCATTAAACATCCTCCAAAGCTCGTTCATATTTATTTCATAGAACTTTTGAAATATGAGCCTCCATTTTTGGAGATAAAGGTTCAATGTTCTTCAGGAACATATCTCAGAACATTAGCCTTTGATATAGGAGAAAGATTAAAAGTTGGTGGTCATCTGTGGGAGTTGAGAAGGCTGAAAATTGGAGATTTTGATATATCCAGGGCAGTTGCAATAGAAAAACTGAAAGAAGATGCGGAAAAGGGAGAGGCTCTAAAGGATATAGTTCCTATAGAATCTGTGCTCAATCATTATCCAAAAATAATAATAAAAGATGAAACAGTGAAAAAAGTTTTGAATGGGAATCCTATAAAGCCATCTGAAGTTATTAAGAGATTTCCTGGAATTGGTGATTCCATAAGGGTTTTTTCACCTGACGGAAGGTTTATTGCTATTGCGAAAGATGTTAACAGACGCTACTTTAGACCTGTCCTTGTTTTTTCAGATTGACTTTATATGCAGTTAAATTATAATATTTAAATCATATGGAAAATTTAAATTCTGTTATTCAGTTTATCAACCCTTACCTTCCTTATATTATTATCGGTGCGGTAATATTCCTCGTAATTCAATTTATACTCTGGATTTCTTCTAAATTAGGGAAAAAATCTAAAAAAACGGAAAAGAAAACTCATTTCAGAAAGAGTGATTACAAAAAAGCAGCACAAAAACATCTGAAATTAGGTAATACTGTTGCTGCTGCTCAGCTATTTGAAGAAGCAGGACAGTTTAAAAAGGCAGCGGAGCTATATGTGAAGGCACAAGAATTTATAAGATGTGGGGACATGTGGTTAAAAAACAATTTTAAAAATGAAGCTTTGGAAATGTTTATCGAGGGAGGGGATTATCTAAAAGCAGCTACCTTAATGGAAGAAATGGAAAGGCTTGAGGAAGCAGCATCAATGCTTGAGAAAGCAAGCAAATTTTATGAGGCAGCCGAGATGTATGCCAGGATAGATAATCCTCAAAAAGCAGCTGAACTCTTTGAAAAAATGGGTTATTACGACAAGGCTTCTTCGAATTATAAAAAAGCGGGAGACCTGGGAAAAGCAGCTTCATGCCTTGAGCAGTTTTATTTTATTACAAAAAAAACAGTTCCTACAGAAGCTCAGAAAATGAATCTTGTGAAAGCAGCAAGGTTATGGATAGAGGCTGGAAATAGCAAAAAAGCAGAAGAAATTCTTAGAAAAGAGAGAATGTATGGGGAGCTTGCTCAACTCCAGGAGGATTTTAAAAACTGGAGAGAGTCAGCGGAGAACTGGGAGAAGATCGGAAACTTCAGAAAGGCGGCAAACGCATGGGAGCAGGCTGGAAATTTCAGGAAATCTCATCTCTGCATGGCAGAGATTTCATTAAGTGAAAATAATCATAGGGAGGCCGCCTATCACTTTGAACTTGCAGAGGACTGGGGAAGAGCCGCTGAGATATACGAGTGGGTTGGAGATTGGCTAAAGGCTGCTGAATGCTACCTTAAGATGGGTAATTACCTTTCAGCTGCGGAAAATTACTTTAAAATCGGTGATCAGAGAAATGCTGCCAGTATGTATGAACTTGCAGGTGAGCTTGGAGCGGGAGCTAAACTCTATATGGAAGCTGGAGAATTTAAGAAGGCGTCTGAGCTTTTTGAAAAATGTGGAATTTATTATGAAGCAGCAATAGCAGCTGAAAAAAACGGGGATGATGACAGAGCCCTTGACCTTTTTCAGATGGTTTCTCCTGAGAATGAAAATTATGTAAAAGCTGGTTCGCTTATTGGGCAGATATTTTTGAGAAAAGGAAGGATTGACCTTGCAATAGAGAAATTTCAGAAACTAATAGATTCAAAACCTCTCGATAAGGAGAACATTGAAATTTATTACAACCTTGCCCTTGCCTATGAGAAGGCAGGAAGATATCGGGAGGCAAAGGATATATATCAGAGAATTTTGACCGAGGATTTTAAATATAGAGGCGGAGAAGTTCAGGAGAGGCTGAAAAATGTTTTAAAGCTCATACAGGATTCAAAGAGCTTTGAGCTTCTTTCCACTGACAAATCAAAAAGATATAAGATAATTGAAAAAATCGGAGAAGGTGGGATGGGAACGGTTTACAGGGCAGAGGACCTGCTTTTAAAAAGAGTGGTTGCTTTGAAAATTCTTCACAAAAAATTGATGGATAACACAAAAGCCATAGAGAGATTTTATACAGAGGCAAGATCTGCCGCCGCTTTAAATCATCCAAATATTGTTACTGTTTTTGATGTTGGACAGATGGGAGAAGATTACTTCATTACAATGGAATTTATTGAGGGAGAAAGTTTTATGTCTTTTATCGAGAGAAAAAAGTTTCTTTCAATTGCTCAATTTATATTTGTTACAACCCATTTATTCAGAGCTCTTGATTATGCCCACAGAAAGGGAATTATCCATAGAGATATAAAGCCTCACAACATAATGCTTACAAAAGATAAGCAATTGAAAATAATGGATTTCGGACTTGCAATTATTCTTTCGGATTACAAGAGCGGAGAGACGGGGACTATAAGTGGAACACCTCATTACATGTCTCCTGAGCAGATTCAGGGGGAAAAGGTTGACCACAGGACAGATATATACTCAGCAGGGGCTACCCTCTACCATCTTATAACAGGAACTCCACCTTTTACTGGAGACAACATTTTCTTCCAGCATTTAATTGAACCACCAGAACCACCTTCAGCCAGAAGACCAGAGATTATACCAGCAATTGATTTTTTAATCCTTCAATGCCTTGCAAAGGAAAAAGAGAAAAGATTTCAGAGCGCCCTTGAAATCCTTTTTTACATAAAAAAACATCTCCTTAACGCATCCAAATAGCTTTAAATACGGTCTTCAGGCTTCGCCATAGCTATCAGCTGAAAGCTCACAACGGACAGCTAAATATAATCTTGCTTCTACTTTTTTCTATACGCTGTAGTCCATATTCATTCCCTCTTTGTTCCAATAGGTGATAGATGGACTGTTGTGTCGTAGCTAACAGCCTGAATTTCCTTGTCTGCTTCCTTCCCCTCTATAATATCTTCGATTAGATATGTTCCCATTTTTGGCGCCTTTAAAAAACCGTCCCATGCAGCCTCTGCAAATCTTCCACTTCCAAGCCAGTCTAAAATCCAGTCTTTTGCATACTCAGGATCTTCCTGAAGTATTCCTGCATGAACTTCAAGTAACCATTTTAAATTTGCCTCTTCGTGGTCTCCTATTGGAGGAGCTATTATTATTGGAATTCCAAGCCCGCAATAAAAGGTAAGTTCGCTGGGCTTTGTCCATAAAATATCCGTTGTTCTGAGAAGTTCATTGAATCCTTCAAAGTAAAGGAACTTATTCGGATGATATATTATTCTTAAATTTCTATCAAGACAGTCAGAAAGACCAAGCTCCTTTGCGTAGTCCTGAAAAAGAACCTGAAGATTTTTTCTTACCCCAACACTTATATTTATAGCAATTTCCTTTTCAAGTAACTTATCTCTGAAACTTTTAATTAACTTCATACCAATATCTGACTGAGCTCCCGCACCTCCTATGGCAAAAGTTATTGTAAAAAGCCTCTTCCTGAAAGACTGGATATTTGGTCCGAGATGAAAGCTCAAGGAGGATTGGTGGAGATTGAAAAATCTACCTTTTCTGTCAAGGTGATGGAGTCTATCAAGAAGATCAAATTTTAAAATCTCCCTATTTTCCCTGCTTCCTATATTGTCCTTTGGAAGAGGAAAACCTGTAAGGAAGATCCTCTCTTTACTCACTCCATATCTTTTAAGCCTTTTTACCGCAATTTCGCATGGTGCGAAATAATAAATTCTACTGGTTGAAGGACTGGAAGAAACCCATGCTCTGTTGACATCAGCGTCACATATCACACAATATACTTTCTCCTTATACTCTTTATAATCTGCAACAAGAGCAGGAACATAAAATGTAGTTACAATTGGAAGTGGCTTTTTCTCAATATAGGATAATATCTCAGACCCAAGTCCTTTTTTTATCAAATAGGAAAGATAATAGGCCTGAAGGGTTGGGCGAGAGAGATCTCTTTTCGGATAAAGAGGTTTGATATTCTGAATGGAATCCAATACTTTAAATATAAAATTTCCAATTAATGGAATATTTCGGGAGCGTGATAAAAACTCGTAAGAGTTTTTTATCCTTTTCCAGAATTTGTATTCAGACGCAGAAATTAGGGAAGGATCCCCTGCATTTAAAATTTCTTCTTCAGCAATGTCTTTGAGGGGATAAGCGGCTCTCTGATGTCCAAGCCCCATATCTGCGGATACAACCCAAGCTTTCTTCCTTTTGCATTCACTCATACTCATTTATTTTTCACACTCAAAAGATAAAAGTCAAATTGAATGTTTTATTCAATAAAAACAGCTGTTCCACTTGCAGAAACCATTAACATACTTCCATTTGGTCCGATTGTCTCATAATCAAGGTCTATACTAATGATTGCATTTGCTCCCATGAATTTTGCCCTTTCTATCATTTCATTCAATGCAATTTCCTTAGCATCAATTAAGATCTTTTCATAGGCTCCAGCCCTTCCACCTACAATATCTCTTATCCCTGCGAAAAGGTCTCGGACAATATTAGCGCCAAGGATTGTCTCACTTGTTACAATTCCAAGGCATCTTACAATCTTTCTTCCTTCAACATTGGGAGTTGTTGTCATTACCATCTTAACCTCCGTAGAATTTTATATCAAATTTTTAAACCAACCCTTAAGATGGCTCCGGAAAAGGAAAGGTAAGCATCTAAAAGAATATCAGGACGAAGAAGCGGAGCTCTAATTCCTGCTTTAAGAAAAAGGTGAAGAATGAGATCCTTGTGTCTTGTCGGGCAACCTTTTATCCGTGATGTTCTTTTAGCTTCAATTTTTCCATTGACCTTTGAACAATCTCCGAGGATAATGACTTTTTTAGCCATTATATCTCCGCTGAATTCACCAATTACAACTGCAATATCCTTCTTTTTTTCAAACCTTTGAGGGGCTCTGTCTTTCAACATGTAAATCCAGTCAAGGAAGACACCATGACATCCTCCGAAACAGTATGGTTCACCAGCAAATACTTTTACAGATCCATCAAGAGAGTCAACCCTTTTAAATCCGTTTTCCCTTGTAAAGGATAAGTCCTCTTCTCCGATGGATTTTATGGATGTTATAAGAGAATCAATTATTTCAGGTCTTGTGAAAGCTGAAGGTGCAACTTTTTTATGGGCGAGAACAACATTTGGCTTTATAACAATCTTACCTTTGATTCTCTCCTTAAGACCAAGCTTATCGATACTCTCTTTTACTATCGAGATAATTTCTTTCTTATTGTAAGAATCGCACTTTCTAATAATTACCTTTTTCATCCTTCGCCTCATCCAAAAAACCATTTTATAAGGGAAGGAATGAGTTTAATTTTTTTGATTTCTTTTCCGAAAATAAATGATATTCCATTTCTTAATAGTTTTAGTTTTTCGTCATTGTAAGGGAACCACCATAGTTCACTTTTTTTCTTCCTTTTTCATAACAGATCAGTTTGGGATAAGTCGCTTCAAGAAGAGCAAATTTTCCATGAACTCTACCAATTCCACTCTCTTTGACACCTCCCCATGGACACTGGGTGGCATTGTAAGAGTAGAGAAGATTGTTAATCCATACTGTCCCTGCCGGAATCTCTCTTGCAATATTTTTTGCAAGTTCTAAATCATTTGTCCAGATACTGGCAGAGAGGCCCATACTGGATAAATTTGCCAGTTTTATTGCCTCACCCAAGTTTTCAGCTGGAATAATTCTTATCAATGGACCAAATGTTTCCTCTTTGATACATTTCATTTTTTCATTAAGATTATAAAGTAGTGTCGGTGGGAAAAACAAACCTTTCTTCTCTTTGATCTCTATCTGATAAACGATTTTCCCTCCTTTGGAAATAGAGTCCTCAAGGTGCTCCCTGACCTTTGATAACTGTTTTTCATTCTGAACAGGACCAAAATCAACTCCAATGTTGAGTTTTTTCATGCATTCAACAATTTTTTGAGTTAAAGGCTCAAAGACTTCTTCCACATAGATTTTTTCAACAGAACTGCATGTCTGCCCCGCAGTTGAAGAGGCTTCCCCAGACGGCAGATTCTGCTGTTGTTTCAATATTTGCATCCTTGAGAATAATCATGGGATCTTTTCCGCCCAGTTCAAAAACAACTGGAATTAGCCTTTCTGAGCAGATTTTCATTATCTCCTTTCCGGTTTGAGTGCTTCCAGTGAAGAAAACTTTTTTTACAGGTTGTTTTATAATCTCTTTCCCGAGCGCACCATCTCCATAAAGGACATTCAAGACACCTTCAGGAAGATTGGCTTTTTTGAGAATTTCATCTATCTTCCTTCCTGTCAGTGGAGTAAATTCTGAGGGTTTGAAGAGAAGAGTGTTTCCCGGAATAATGATAGGAATTATTGAGACAATTGGGATTGAAAAGGGATAGTTCCATGGAGAAATCAGTGCAACAGGACCGTAAGGCTCTATTCAATCCGTCCTTTTTTACCCCAGAGAAAAGGTTGATAAAATTTCACTTTTTCACTTTTTAGAATCTTTTTTGATTTTTTACAGAAAAAGGAGATTGCATCAAGAGAGGAAATAATATCACTGGAGTAAGATTCCATTAAGGGTTTCCCAGTTTCTTTTGTTATAAGTTCTGCAATCTTATTCCTTTCTTCGTAGATAATTTCACCCGCTTTTTTTACCTAAGCTATCCTTTCTTCTATATGAATTTTTCTCCATAAATTAAAACTCTCTTCTGCTTTTTTAAAGGCTTTCTCTACATCCTCAATGGTTGAAGATTCAACAGATCCTATAACCTGACCATCTGAAGGGTTTATAGATGTCAGAATTTTTCGAGAGGCTATCATCTTTATAACCTCCAGAATTTAATACCTGAAATTATACAATAGAAATATCTTTGAAAAAGTTTTCAGAAAGGGAGGTAGCGTAAGATTTATTGTGTAAAATTT
>FMSI01067208.1_pt1 | contig 14354 bp, 10 predicted proteins | sample 1504471 | NCBI WGS metagenome assembly FMSI01 (sample SAMEA4475357, study PRJEB15587) | soil metagenome | biome: Soil; feature: Field | place: India | collected 2015-03-11 | depth 0 m
GCCCATTCCAGTTTAAGCTCCTGCGTTCCAGCACGAAATCTTGAAATATCTGAGACGAGAAGAAGAATGACTGGAGGAAGTGAAACTTGAGGTGGAGGAGCAGGCATTCCAGAGGATGGAGGACTCTCAAGTCTTTGCTCTGTTTTATAAGGTTGTTCTCCTGTTCCTACTCTCGGTGGTCTTGGCATAAACACAAGAGTTCTGTGATCTCCAGCGACTACTGGAACAAGAGAATGAGCCTTATGGTCGTAAAGATAGACTCCATCCTTTGTAAACACATATATATCTACATCCTGAGCATTCTGGGCTGAAGGAGCTGTTCTTTTTCCACTCTCAGGTCTGTTTATACCATTAGCTGCCCATAGAAGGTCTGAAAGTTCTTGAAGGCTTAGTTCTTTTTCTGACCATTCTGTTACCGAAGCTCGAACGGAAAGGGCTTCCATCACAGATAGTCCACGCTTTTTATTAGGTTCATTTAACTTAATCGGTTTGAGCTCCTGGGTCAGAATTGACAAAGGGAATAGAATCATAAAGCCCACAAACAAACTCAAAAACTCTTCTGAAAATAATTTTTGCATATTTTTCACCTCATTTATATTAATACCAGAATCCAATAACTTGTTTCAACTTATTTTTTAGAAGAAAATGAGCAATTTTTCTATTAAAATTCTTGGGCAGTTCATTTGCAAAAGCTAGAAAGAAATCTTAAAGTTGAAGAGAATAAAAGAATCTGATATATAGAAAGTAGGTCTAAGGAGGAAAAAAATGAAAAGGTCAAGAAGAGATTTTCTGAAGATAAGTCTTTTCTCTTTTATTCCTGGAATAACTTCTTTATTTAATTTATTCTCCGGTTGCAAGCCGGGTGGAAATCTCAATGAAACTCCTCTGGAAACTAAAAGAGATAAGTTTTCTGAATTTGAACCATCTTATTTAAAGCTTCACAGAAAAGGGGAATTAAAGAAAAGAGGAGAAGAGCTATGGGAGATAACGAAAAGTTGCAGGTTGTGTCCACGAGAATGCGGAGTAAATAGATTAAAAGGAGAACAGGGATTTTGCGGTGCAACATCTCAATTGATGACATCTGCTTATCATCCCCATTTTGGAGAGGAGAGACCCCTTTCAGGAAAAAATGGTTCAGGAACAATATTTTTCACCCATTGTAACCTTCGCTGTGTGTTCTGTATAAACTGGGAAATAAGTCAGGAAGGGAAAGGAGCTCCAACAAGGATTGAACAACTTGCCCAAATGATGTTGAATCTTCAAAAAATGGGTTGCCACAATATAAATGTTGTCACGCCTACCCACTACTCTCCGCATATCGTCCTTGCTCTTGATCTTGCTGCAGGGAAGGGATTGAAAATTCCTCTGGTTTATAATACTTCTGGATGGGAAAGATTAGAAATACTGAAAATCCTTGATGGAATTGTTGATATATATTTGCCTGACATTAAGTATTCAGATTCCAAAATGGCTTCTAAATATTCCTCAGGAGCTGAAAGTTATCCAGAGGTTACGAAGATAGCAATTCTTGAGATGTACAGACAGGTAGGGGTTGCAAAGCCTGATAAAGATGGATTAATGAAAAGGGGGTTAATGATAAGACACCTTGTCATGCCAAATAATGTAAGTGGAACAAAAGAGCTTCTTCAATGGATAGCCAACAATCTTCCAAAAGAAACATATGTAAACATTATGTCCCAGTACAGACCAGCCTACAAAGCATTTTCCTATCCTGAAATTGCAAGAAGAATAACACGAAAAGAATACAGCGACGCTATTAAGTGGGCAAAGGAGTTCGGACTTGCAAACCTTGACATTCAGGGCTTCCATTTTGTGAATTAAAAATAGGTCAGATTTTTCAAAAAATAGCATAGCATACTAACTAAAAGTTGAAAATATGAACTGAGGAGAATTTTTAGAGGTTGAAACTATATTGCCTGTTGACAAATTTTCTGTTAAACAATATCCTTAATAATTTAAGAATGAAGTATATGAAATTCTTTATAAAAAGGGTTCCACCTCGCCTTAGATTTCTCCTTTCAATATTTTCAATCAATCTTTTAATCTTTTTAATCTTCAGAATCTCCTTTCTCCTTTACTTCAAGCCTGAGGATCAACCCTTATTCTCTAAAACTATTCTCAAAGCTCTTTATATAGGGCTTAAGTTTGATGCAAGGCTCTCGGCCTGGATATCCCTCCCTTTTTTCCTTTTATCTTGGCTTCCTTTTGTTAGCCTTACAAAATCTAAATTTGGTAAGAAAATCTGGGTTTTGTATTTTTCAATTCTAATTGGAATAATAGTTTTTCTTTATTCTGTTGATTTCGGAGTTTACAGTTATGTTCAGTCCAGGCTCAATGCAACCCTTATAAATGAGCTTGAGAATTTAGATATTTCAGTAAAAATGGTCCTCCAGACATACCCAGTAATAATTGTAATCCCATTGATAATCATAGGTTCTTTCCTATACTCAAAACTTTTGAGAAAAATTATTTCAATTTTTGAAAAAAGTTTTGTCTCAAATAAAATAGTATCTGTTTTTTCCCATCTCTTTTTAATAATCTTTTTAATTATTGTAATTTACGGAAGATTATCCCAGTTCCCTCTCCGATGGAGCGATGCCTTTTTCACTACTGACAATTTTGTAAATTCTCTATCTCTTAATCCAATCCTTTACCTTTATGCAACCCTATACAGCAATCCCGTCGATTATAATATCGAACAAGTCAGAAAATATTATCCACTAATTGCTAAAAATTATGGATTAAATCCAGACCTTGAAAATTTAACAATTAAAAGATATTGCAATCCTTATCCAAAAGTGAGCGGAAACCCGAACATTGTCTTTATAATTCTCGAAACCTTTGCTGGTTTTAAAGTGGGAGCTCTTGGAAACAGAATGAATCCTTCTCCAAATTTTGACAGACTGGCAAAGAATGGTATTTTATTCACACGATTTTACACTCCCATGGAAAACACATCCCGTTCAATATTCTCATGGCTTACAGGTATTCCAGATGTTACTGAGAAAAGATATGCTTCATGGCACCCTGAAATTGTAGACCAGCAAACAATTCTGAATTATTTTGAAGGTTATAAAAAATTATTTTTCATAGGAGGAAGTGCAAGCTGGGGAAATATAAGAGGGGTTCTATCCTCAAACATTGATGGTATTAAAATTTTTGAGGAAGGTTTCTTTCGCTCACCAAGGCTTGATGTTTGGGGAATATCAGATGCTGATTTATTCATGGAGGCAAACGAGGTTTTAAGGGAAACAGAGAAACCATTTTTTGCCATAATTTTAACTTCAGGAAATCACAGACCTTTCAAAATCCCGGAAAATTCAAGGGGATTTGTCAGTCTAAATATTGATGAAAAAAAACTTAAATCCAATGGCTTCTACTCTTTAAAAGAATACAATGGATTCAGATTCCTTGACCATTGTCTCGGTTACTATTTTTCCCTTGCAGAAAAGGAGGAATATTTTAAGAATACAATTTTTGTTATCTTCGGAGATCACGGAACATCTGGAGGTTCATCCGATAAAAGATTTGGTGATCTATCTTTCGGTCCTTTTCACATTCCTTTTCTAATTTATTCCCCTTCCCTTATAAAGGAAGGGAAAAGGATAGATTTTGTGGCAAGCTCAATAGACATATTACCTACTATTGCAAGTTTAGTTGGAAAACCCTATCTCAATAAAACCCTTGGAAGGGATCTCCTTGACCAAAACATTAAAAATAGATTTGCTTTTACCTTTACTCCTTTTAGAATTCCTCCAAGGATAGGATTAATTCAGGACAATTTTTATGTAAATGTTGAACCTTATGGTTCCTACAGTTTGTTTAACTGCGAAGACGAAAAGTCAGTGGATTTAAAAAATCAATTCCCTGAGAGAGCAAAGGAAATGGCAGAGTTTGCAAAGGCAATCCATGAATACTCAAAATATCTTCTCTATCACAATAAAAAGGAAAGATAGAATGGAAAATTAGAAAGCTCCTCTTCTCGCACTCTTTACAAATAGGAGATTGAGAAAGCTCTTCCCATTATCCATATGAATTCCGAAATTTTCTCCGATAGTTTTACCTAAATCTGAAAAGGATTTCCTATTTCCAATGAAAACAGCTCGTTTCACTTTCTTCCCGTAAATCAAGATTGGAACAGCTTCCCTTGAGTGGTCTGTGCTGGGAGTGGTTGGGTCATTTCCATGGTCTGCAGTCATAATTAAAAGGTCTTCATCTTTCAATTCTTCTAAAATCTCTGGAATAAAGGAATCAAATTCTTCAAGCCCCTTTGCAAAACCCTCAACATCATTTCTGTGTCCCCATACCATGTCAAAATCAATCAAATTCGCAAGAAGAAGGGAAAAACTCTCTTTTTCTACTGTTCTCTTGATTTCTCCCATCCCTTCTCTGTTATCCTTTGTTGGAAAGACCTCAGAGAATCCTGTCCCTCCCATTATATCCTTCACCTTCCCTATTCCTAAAACCCTTTTCCCCTTTTCAAGCATCCTGTCGAGGAGAGTAGGATATGGAGGAGGCAGAGAAAAATCCCTCCTTCCTTCAGTTCTTTTAAAATTTCCCTTTTCACCCTTGAATGGTCTTGCTATAACCCTGCATACCGCATGTTCTCCTTGCAAAAGCTCCCTGGCTATCCTGCACATCTCATAAAGCTCTTCCCTTGAAATAATATCTTCATGACAAGCGAGTTGAAAAACAGAATCAGCTGATGTGTAAAGAATTGGATAACCTGTTTTAATATGCTTTTCTCCGAAAAGATTTATTATCTCTGTTCCTGAAGCGGGTTTATTCCATAAAACTTTTCTTCCTATTCTTTTTTCGAACTCTCTTACAATCTCTTCGGGAAAGCCTTCAGGATAGACAGGAAAGGGTTTTTCAAGAATTACACCAAATAACTCCCAGTGACCTGAAGTGGAGTCCTTTCCAGCTGATTTAGGATGCATTATTCCATATGAGCCTGATAAATTATCCATTTTTCCCAGTTCAGGAATAAGAGCTGAAAGACCGAGGGATGAAAGATTGGGGAGGTTTAAAGACCTTACTCTGTTAAGGTTTCTGAGTGTGTCGCTTCCCTCATCACCATAAAGATGGGAATCAGAAGTCTCTCCAATTCCCACGCCATCAAGGACTATTACTATAACTCTTTTAAAAATTTCTGACATTACTTCTGGAGCTGAAGCCTTCCAAGAAGATCTTCCGCCTCTGTGAGGTAGGGAGAATTGGGAAATTCTCCTATAATTCTCCTCAAAGCGAGAATTGCATCCTCCTTTTTTCCCATCTCTTTGTAGCAAACTGCCATTCTCAAAATAGCGAGCTCCCGGGGGAAAACTTTTGGAGTTTCAAGGGTAATCTTTTTATACTCATCGATTGCTTTGTTATATTCACCCAGGCTTTTAAGAATATCTCCCTTCAAAAGCAAGGACTGGTAATAATAGATGTCTTTTTTACTGGATTTGATTTTTGAGATTTCATCAAGAGCTTCTTCCATCTTTCCCTGGGAGTAAAGGTCTGAAGCTACTTTGAGATGCCCGAAAGTTCTCCAGCGGGAAGGAAGTTTTTCAGGTGAGATATTTGCGTTCCCGTTGACAAATCTTCCGAGGGTTACATTTTCTTTGTTGACGATACTCTGGGAATATGTCTTGTAGCCAAAAAAGCAAATAACTGCAATAGCAACAACTAAAAAACCGATTAGAATGTCCCTCTGGTTTTCCTTGAAAAATTTTGTAAGCCATTTCAAAGAACTTGCCAGTTCATCTTCCTTAATTTTCTTTTTCAACCGTCTCTTCATTTTCTTCTCAATATTTTTTTAGAAGAAATTATAAACTTTCAAACTTGAATTGTCAAAAGCATTCTTACGATGCTTGACACTTTAAAAACTTAAAATATAAAATAGTAATTGAACTCTATAGTAAAAGGCATTTTGTTTGTTTTAAAAACTCAAAACCTCTTCAAATAGATTATGAACGGCTCAAGAATTCCTATAATCTGCATTGTTGGAAAGTCAGGCACAGGAAAAACTACTCTAATAGAAAAGCTGATTCCTGAGTTGAAAAGGAGAGGCTTCAAAACAGGAACAGTTAAACATAATGTCTGCGGATTTGATGTAGATAGGAAAGGTAAGGATTCATACAGACATAAAATGGCAGGGGCTTCTTTTGTTTTGATTCCGTCTCCAGAAAAAATTGCTTTAATAAAGGATGTGGAGAAAGAGCACACTCTTGATGAACTAATAGAAAAGTTCATTGAAGGCGTTGATTTAGTTCTTGCAGAAGGATTTAAGAAGAGTTTATACCCGAAAATTGAAGTATTTAGAACGGATTTGCATGAGGAGCTTTTATGCACTAAAGATGAGAACCTGATCGCAGTTGTATCTGACAGAAAATTCGATTCAAATGTCCCTGTATTCGATTTTGATGAAATAACCAAGTTAGTAGATTTTATAATTGAAAAATTCTTAAAAAATTAAGATTTCATCGGCTGGATAGTGGCAAGAAATTTTTATAAGGAGAATTTTAATTGCCCCTGAGAGGACTCGAACCTCCAACACAGGGATTAGGAATCCCACGCTCTATCCTTTTGAGCTACAGGGGCTCATTTTATTTTCTATCATTTTTCTCACTTTTCGTCAATTCCAGAATTCAGGTTATCAATAACCAATGCTTCATGATGCAAGCGGAAAATTACAAGCTCACAAACAAATGGTTAAATGGCTATGAGCTACCAGCTACAAGCCTGCTCTGAACTTGTCTTGCATGTCTTGCCTTTCTCGCTTGTCTCGCCTTTAATTATCATTTGAAGTATAAAAATTTAAGTGATAAAATCATTTTGACTATGGACAGGAATGAAAAGATCAAGCTTGAGAACATGAAAATTCGTTATCTGAGACTGGTTGTGGATTTGTCGATTGCAGAGATTTATCAATCAGAATTGTCCCTTCTTGAAGCTCTCAGAATAATGAAAAGAGTTAAACAAGTTGCTTTAAATCTTTTTCCTGGCTCAGAAAATACCTTTGAACTTATTTATGCCCCTCGTTTTAGAAGGGCAATTCTTGAGAGATTTCTTCTGAATTAAATTATTATCTTGAGATAATTAAAGGAGTGGAAAAATGGATAGAAGAATATCTGACCGAAATTTTGAAACATGTATTGGAAAAGCAATTATAATCACAGGAACAATTGAAGGTGAAGGGAACATATCTTTTAAGGGAAAAATGAAAGGGAATATCTCAGTAAAAGGAACAATATTTTTTGAAGATGGAAGTGAATTTGAAGGAGAAGTTAGAGCGGAAAATCTAATTGCTGAAGGGAGTATGATAGGGAAACTGGAAATAAAGGAAAATGTTGAAATTAGAAAGAATGCAAAACTTGAGGTTGAATGTAGATGTAAAAAAATTTCAATTGAAGAAGGAGCTTCCTTCAACGGAAAGATTGAGACAGAAAAAGGCGAAGAATTACAGCCCTACCTTTTTAAGGAGAAAAGAGGGGAGAACACGCAAACTTCCTGAAACCTCTTTTTGATTACCGAGAGTTCAAATTTAGATCTTTGAAGCAGCCTAACATTGACATAATTCCCTCTGCATGTTAACCTATTTTTTATTTTAAAAGGAGTTCTGGTATGAAAATTTTTCCAGGAGAAAGGGATTATCCACAGGATAAGAAAACCAATCCAAGGGTTCAGAGAGAACTTGCTATTTATAAATACTGTTCGCAATTTGTGGAAGATAAATTTACTCTTGATGTTGGTTGCGGTGAAGGTTTTGGAACATATTATTTGAGCCAGAAGGCAAAAAAAATAGTCGGGATTGACAATTCAACGGAATCCATTGAACTTGCTAAGAAAAATTATAATAAAGAAAATATTGAATTCCTTATTATGAATGCGGAACAACTTGATTTCCCTGATGAAATTTTTGAATCCGTAATTTCAATGGGAGTGATAGAGCATGTGAAAGATTATGAAAGTTATCTCAGGGAGATGAAAAGAGTTTTGAAAAAAGGTGGAACTGGAGCCCTTTCATTTTTAAAAAGAATTTATAAAGTCCCCCTTGAACCTTATCATTTTAGAGAGTTCTATCTCTCAGAAATACAGGAGCTCATGAATAAACATTTTGGAGAAAATTACGAGTTATACGGTTTATTCAATGTTACAAAGAGTGTTGTATCTTATAGGAAAACAATGTTTAAACTTTACGATATAATTTATTATTTGGGGCTTATAAGATTGATGAAGTTGCTTCCTAAAAAGGTTCAGATTGTTCTTTACGAAGCCATGAGATTTGTCCTACATGAGATTTTATGGTTAATTAAGAAGAAAGAGATAATGAGTATAACAGATAAAGATTTTGAGATATCAAAGGAAAATCTTGAAAATGCTATAAATTATATCGTGGTTTTTAGAAAGGATTAAGAAGGGAATTGTAAACAAAACCGATTCCTATTCGTATTTTTATAATGGAGGAAAGGAATGAGAAAAGCAATAATATTTTTTCTCTTTTTTATCCTTTTTTTTGCAGGCTCACTATTTTCAGCTAAAATAAGATTAAAAGTCTTAACTGCCAATGGTAATCCTGTAGAAAATGCTGAGGTAAAAATTTATGGACTTGTTAAAGTTTGTATAACTGATGAGAATGGAGAGTGTGTCCTTGAAATTGAAGAGACAAAGCCAGTAAGGTTGAGAATCTCCCATCCTCTCCACTATGAAAAGGAGTTAATTTTCAGATTTCCATTAAAAGAGGAGGGATTCAAAATTGTTCTTAATCCTCTTATCATGCAAAGAGAGGAGATAACAGTTACCGCTACAAGGTATCCTGAGCTATCCCTTAAAATACCTGTTACTGAAAAAGTCCTGACAAAAAATGTTATTGAGGAGAAGGGAGATCCAACAATTGAGCAGATTCTAACAGGAATTTCAGGAGTTTCAAGTATTGGTAGCGGAGGGTATTCAAAAGTTCCTGCAGTTAGAGGAATTGCAAGGAAAAGACTTCTTTTTCTGGTAGAGAATGCAAGGGTTTTCAGTGATAGAAGGACTGGTCCAAATGCCTCATTCGTTGATCCCGAAGAGATTGAAAGAATAGAGATTGTAAAGAGTCCATTATCTGTTCAGTACGGTTCTGATGCAATGGGTGGAGTTATTCAGACCCTCATGAAAAACTTTCCTGAAAAAGGAATTGAAGGAAGGTTAAATTTAAAATATGGTTTTAATGGGGAGGAGAAAAAGGGTGGTTTGCAAATTGGAAAAAGATTCGGGAAAAAAGGAGTTTTCCTTTCTGTAAATTTTGTTGATGCTGAAGATTATTCATCTCCTCAAGAAAAAATTTCCATGTCCCACTTTAGTAGAATCAATACATTCCTTCGTTTCGGGCATAAAGATGGAAATCGCGATTTAAATTTTGGCTTTCTTTTAAGCAGAGGAATCGATATAGGCAAACCAACTATAGATAGTCTAACTGCTCCTACATATTATCCAAGAGAAAATCACAATCTTGTATTTTTTAACTGGAGGGAGAAAGGGCTAAAAATTGGTGAATTTTTCATTCACTTTTCTTTTAATCCCAATTTCCTCGAGACATTGACAGAAAGCCTGATGGTATATAAATCAGGCGAAACATTTGCGAGGACAGAGAGTATTGACCATAGTTTTCAGGCATCATTTAGCAGAGAGCTTTTTGAAAAAATTAAAATATCATTTGGTCTTGACTCATTTCTGAGAAATAATTGCAATGCAATAAACATTTACAGGAATTTTTCTGAAAAGGGTGAGTTAATTAGTGTTACAGAGGAAAAATCAGTAAAAAATGGTTCCTTTGGAAATGCAGGACTTTTTCTAACTATTGATTACTGGGGATTTAAACCTTTTGATATAGTTGCAGGAATTAGAAATGACTTTTTCAGATTGAAATCCGATGTCTCAGATCCTTCAATAAAAAACAATGTGAAGGAAGATACTTTAACCGGTTTTTTGGGAGTTTCCTTTGAAATCAAAAATGGAATCTTTTTGTTCTCCAATGTTTCAACAGCTTACAGAGTTCCTGATCTTTCAGAGAGGTTTTACACGGGCATAACAGGAAGAGGATTTATTATTGGGGATCCTGATTTAAAATCTGAAAAGAGTAAAAACATTGAAGCAGGACTGAAAATAGCGAGAGATAATTACTTTGCTGGTATTTATCTTTTCAATTATTCCATGAAAAATCTCGTCGAAAGATATAGAAAAAAAGGGAAGATTTACACTTACGGAAATCTTAGTGAAGGAACTTTAAAAGGATTTGAGGCTGAACTTGAATGTTTTCCAGTTTCTGGCTTTAAAATTTTCTCGAATTTTCACTGGATTAAAGGAGAAAGCAAGGTCAGGAATTCTCCTCTGAATGATGTTCCCCCTCCGTCAATTCTTGTGGGAAGCAGGTTCTGGAAGGGAAGATTCTGGGGAGAATTCACCTGCTATGCCCAGAGAAAGCATGACAGACCCGGTCCATCGGAAATAGCAATTCCAGGTTTTTCCATTTTCAATTTTAATGGTGGATATTATTCTGGCTCAAAAAGGATTTTCGTGAGTGTTAGAAATATTTTCAACAAGACTTACAAAGGAAGACCTGATCCTGATGCGAGGGAGGAGCAAGGAAGGTCAGTTTCAATAAACTTTGTTTACAACCTCTGGTAAATAAAGCTTTGAGCCGAGAGCTAACAGCTGTTAGCTATTGGCAAAAATAGTTAAATCAACCTTGCTTTTCTCGCATTTTCCGCTCGTCTCGATAATGTTTTTTCCTCTCATCTTGATCCTCACCTCCAGATAAGATAGATGAATATTACAAATTACATTATGGCGAAACATTCCATTTTGAATAGTTTTTTGCAACTTTTTTCTAATTTTAAAAAACTGAAGATTATTATGACACATCCTCCTCAACTATTCCATGAAGGTAACAGGTAAAACCTTACCAAATAGCTATAAGCCGTGAGCTGTTAGCTATTTATTTTGAAACATAAATTTATTCAGATTCGTAAAAAAATTGGAGGTTTTTATGAGAAAAGGAATTAATGTGAAAAAAATAGTTTTAATTTTTCTCTCAATTTTATTGGTTATCTCCTTTTCCTTTTCAGCTAAAAAGGAGAAGCCAAAACCTCTCTCGATTGATGAGACAATTCTGAAAGGGATTCCTTTAAGGGACGTCGGACCTGCCAACATGGGTGGAAGAATAGATGATTTTGCAGTTGTTGAGGATCAGCCTCATATAATTTATGTTGGAACTGCTTCAGGAGGAGTGTGGAAGACAGAAAATAATGGAATAACATGGGAGCCAATTTTTGACAATGAAACTGTTAGCACCATTGGTGACATTGCCATTGCTCCTTCAGACCCAAATATTGTATGGGTTGGAACAGGAGAAGCAAACAATCGTCAGAGTTCTTCATGGGGAAACGGTGTCTATAAGTCAACCGATGGAGGAAAAACATGGAAGCACATGGGACTAGGTGAAACCCACCATATTGGAAGGATTGTAATTCATCCTGCAAATCCCGATATTGTTTATGTCGCGGGAGTTGGTCATCTCTGGGGTCCTAATAAGGAAAGAGGATTATTCAAAACCACTGACGGGGGGAAAACATGGAAATGTGTTTTGTTTATAAACGAAGATACTGGAGTCACAGATGTTGCTATTGACCATCAGAGCCCTAACATTCTTTATGCAGCTGCTTATCAGAGAAGAAGAACAGCTTATGGGTTTGTTGGGGGAGGACCCCACAGTGGAATCTACAAATCAATAGATGGAGGAGAAAACTGGAAAAAATTAACAGAAGGGCTACCATCAGGAGACACTGGAAGGATTGGTCTGGATATTTACAGAAAAGACCCAAGAATTGTCTACGCAATAGTGGAGAACAAAGAGGGCGGGGTTTTCCGCTCAGAAGACAGAGGAGAAACATGGAAGAAGATGAGTTCAACCAACCCAAGACCAATGTATTATAGCCAGATAAGAATTGACCCCCAGAATGACCTTAGAATCTGGGTTCTTGGCGTCCAAATGCATTATTCTGAGGATGGAGGAAAGAACTTCAGAACAGACCTTGTTCAGAGAATCCATGTTGATTTTCATGCCATGTGGGTAAATCCTGAAAATTCAGACCACATAATTCTAGGTTCTGATGGAGGGATTCATATCTCCTATGATAGAGGGAAGACATGGGATTTTATAAACACAATTCCCCTTGGTCAGTTTTATGAAATTGGATACGATATGAGAAAGCCTTATTACATTTACGGTGGTTTGCAGGATAATGGAACTTGGGCTGGTCCAAGCGCCACAAGATATTCAGTGGGTATTACAAATGAGGATTGGTATAATGTTGCTGGCGGGGATGGATTTTACGCAGTTGTGGATCCCAATGATCACAATACTGCTTATGTTGAGTCTCAAGATGGAAATTTAATGAGATTTAATTTAAAAACAGGGGAAAGAAGGAATATAAGACCTATTCCAAAGGATGAAAAGGAAGAATATAGATTTAACTGGAACTCACCAATTCTCATTTCACCTCACAATTCCAATGTAATATATTACGGCGGAAACAAATTGTTCAAATCTACTGACAGGGGAGAGACATGGACTGAAAGCCATGACCTCACAACAAACCCTAACAGGGACAAAATGCCCATAATGGGAGTTGTTCCTGATGAAAATACCCTTTCCCGTCATGATGGCGTCCTTCACTATGGAACTATAACGACAATTTCTGAATCTCCCTTAAAAGAAGGTCTTATTTATGTAGGAACAGATGATGGAAATGTTCAAGTTTCAAGGGATGGCGGGAAAACATGGAAAAATCTAACTCCTAAGATAAAAGTTCCACCAAACACTTATGTAAGCAGAGTAGCCGCATCAAGGTTTGAAGAAGGAAGAGTTTATGTAACTTTTGATGGCCACAGGAGCGATGACTTCAAACCATATGTTTTTGTTAGTAATGATTATGGAGAAACATGGGAATCAATATCATCCAATATTCCCGATGGATACTGTGTGAATGTTATAAGGGAAGGATTGAGAAATCCTGACCTTTTATATGTAGGAACTGAGTTTGGCGTATTCTTCTCCATTGATAGGGGAAAGAACTGGATAAGGATAAAAAGCAATTTCCCAACAGTTCCAGTGGATGATATAGCTATCCATCCGAGGGAGCATGACCTTATTCTTGGAACTCATGGAAGGAGCATATGGATTCTTGATGATGCAAAATTCCTTGAGGACTTGAGAGAAGATATTTTAAAGGCTGATGCATATCTTTTTGATATTAGACCCGCAGAAATATTCAACCCCTACAGCCACAAAGGCTCTACAGGTCACAAAATATTCATTGCTCCAAATCCACCTTTTGGAGCTATTATTACATACTATCTTAAAGAGAAAGCAAAGGAAGATGTTAAAATCCAGATTTTTGACAAGGATGGAAAGAAAATAAGGGAAATAAAAGGACCAAACGAAAAGGGTATCAACAGAACCAACTGGGATTTAAGATATGAACCTCCAAGAGCCCCTCAGGATGAGCAAACGCAGAGATTTTTCAGGGCGACCGCTCCTTTTGTAATGCCCGGAGAATACACCGTAAATCTGATCGTAGGAGATAAGGAATTTTCAAAGAATTTAAATGTTGAGCTTGCTCCTATTTATGAAATTACTCTTGAAAAATATAAAGTCTATCATGACACACTTTTTGAACTTTACAGAATGAATGAAAATCTTACAAGAGTTGATACAGGATTGAGAAATCTTGACACCCAGCTAAGAGATATTCAGAAAAAGCTCAACAAAGAAAAATATCCTGAAGAATACTCAAAACTGGAAGGAACCATCAAGAAACTTGAAGGAATGAGGAATAGATTTTCTGGAGGACCTGGAATGCAGATGGGAAGAGCAAGAACAGTAATGGGAACTTTAAGGTCTCTATATTTCTCAATAAGTGGGTATATAGATGTTCCAACACCTCAACAGATGGATCAGTTTGAAAAATTAAAGGAGAAGGTTAAGACTTCCCTTGATGAGATAAGAGAATTCAGAGAAAAGGAAGTCCCTGAGCTTCTGAAACTTCTTGAAGGAAAGATAGGACTGATTGAGACAGAAGTAAGGAGAACGAGGTAAGCCCTAAGAAAACTGCTGATAGCTGACAGATTAAAGCTATCTATAAATCTTATCTTCTCATTATTGTCAATTCAGATACTTAGTTTTGTTCCTCCTAATTTTAGCCCTCTACTAAAGGTAAGAGGAGACAGCGGACGGATTACAACTGATAGTTCAGCTATTAAGTTGTGAAATGGCTCGTTTGGAAAAAATAATTTATCACTATAAC
>FMSI01047280.1_pt1 | contig 14322 bp, 16 predicted proteins | sample 1504471 | NCBI WGS metagenome assembly FMSI01 (sample SAMEA4475357, study PRJEB15587) | soil metagenome | biome: Soil; feature: Field | place: India | collected 2015-03-11 | depth 0 m
GTTATGGATGTCAATTTTTTTGGAGCCCTGTACTGTACAAAAGCAGCGATGCAAAGCCTTATTACACGTAGAGGCACAATTGTTGTCATTACAAGCATTGCCGGTATTGCACCGCTTTATGGAAGGACTGGATACAGTGCCAGTAAACATGCACTTCATGGATTATTTGAAAGCCTGCGCTCAGAATTAAGGGAGTATGGGGTGCACGTTATGATGGTGTGTCCTGCGTTTACAAAGACAAATTTACAATCGCGTGCGTTAGCAGGTAATGGTTCTGTTAATATTACGGATAGGGCTATTGTTGGCAGGGAAGCAAGTGCAGAAAGCGTGGCACATATAATCTACAAAGGGGTTATACAGCGCAAAAGAAATCTGGTGTTGACAACAGTGGGGAAGCTAAGTTATTGTATAGCCAAATTTTTTCCGTCATTGTATGAAATAATGATGACACGCAGTGTAAAAGAAGAATTTTGTAAAAAATAGCGTTAAGGGTAATATAACTTTTTTTGGTTTCTTTCAAGCGGATTAAGTGTATAGATTTTAATATGAATAAATAGTGCAACACTATTTTTGTATGCCCTGCCCAACAATAATCTTCATGAATTCCCTGAAGTTTTTATCGCTTATTCCGGCAGCATCCATGACGCCTAACTTTTTAAACTGAAGCATACCTTCAGCAACTGCTGATAGAAAGAAGGCAACCATTTTGGGGTCAAGGTCTTTAAAATCACCTTTTTTTACACCATCAGCAAATGCATTTGCCATTAATTCAAGTAGCGCTAAATTTTTCTTTTGGATTTCATCTTTATGCGGATCAGGTTCATCATCATATTCGGCTTTGTATTCGGTTAAGATATTGTAGTAATCACGAAACTCATAATAAAACTTAAGATACGAATCATAAGTTGATATGAGCTTTTGTGCAGGAGTTTTGCGTGCTTTCATGCCTTCGCTAAAAAGCCTGTGAAGTGTATTGATTGCTTCAAGGCAAATAGTGCTATAGATCTCCTTTTTATTTTTAAAATGGAAATAGATAGCGCCTGTTGTCAGTTTTGCCCGTTTGGCAATATTGCGAATAGATATGCCATTATAGCCAAATTCTAAAAAAAGCTTACGGGCTATATCAAGGATTAGTTGACGGTTATTTTTTCGCATGGATACAGTCAATAGTATTGAATAGAATTGGGTCAAGATATTTTCTTATCTATAGTTAAAATATGCAATAAAATTATAATGGAACTATAAAAATTATTATCATGCGTATAGATATGATTTTTTAAGAGAATTCTTATTGGAGAAAAATTAAAAAATAATTTTATAATCAATATAAACATACTATATTATATAATTAGCAAGGTGATGAATAAAAATATATGAAATTATTAAATAATTTACTGTGATAGTATGAAAAATATTCTGTCATTAATTGAGCAATCAGTTTTACTCAGGGCTATAGAACAAAGTCCCGCATCAATTGTTATAACAGACACAATAGGAACTATCCAGTATGTTAATCCAAAATTTGAGGCTATAACAAGATATACATTTGCTGAAGCTATAGGTAAAAATCCACGAATATTGAAATCAGGGTTTCAACCACTTGAATTTTATCAGAATATGTGGCATACAATACTTAAAGGTGAAGTGTGGGATGGAGTTTTTCACAATAAGCGTAAAGATGGCAGTTATTTCTGGGAGCATTGTGTTATAGCTCCGGTAACTGATGAACAGGGAAATGTAACTCACTTTGTAGCTATCAAGGAAGACATTACCGAAAAAAAAGAACAAGAAGAAGCATTACGCAAAAGCGAAGAAGAGTTACGTAAAAGAAATGAAATTATCAACAAGGATCTGGAATATGCAAGACGTGTGCAGCACTCTATTATAAATACACAGATTCCGCATTATCCTGGTATAAAGCTATTCACGCAATATATCCCGTATGATTACGTTGGGGGGGATTTTTTCACACTGAAAACTATAAATGAAAATCTGTGCATTTTCATGGCTGATATTACCGGCCATGGAGTGCCCGCAGCACTTTTCTCAACTGTATTAAAATATGCTGTTGAAAATATGTGGAACAATGGTGTTGTACAACCTGATAAATTTATCATTCAATTGAACAATGAGCTAATTGATATACTATCAGGTTACTTTTTTACCGCATTCTATGGAGTTATTACTCCCAATGTAAAAGGTGAATTATACTTTACGTATACACGTTGTGGTCATCCATATCCTATTCTGTTATCCAATAATACTATTTCAATGTTAGATAGCTCCGGTACAATATTGGGTATGTATAAGGATATAACTGTGACAACCAATCAAATACGACTTGCAACCAACGACAGGCTGTTTATTTACACTGATGGGCTTGTTGAAATGGAAGTCGATAATAGAAAAGATTTACGTTTTGATATTATTCATGAAGCAGTAATCAAAACAAAGGAGTATCCACTGGATAAAGCAGTACAGGTGTTGCTAAATATCGTTACAACAAAAAACAGAATGGTTGATGATGATATAGCAATAATAGCACTTGAGGTTTGTTAGGCTTTCTTTTTATCTTTCTTTAAAATTGCATATTCAAAGCCATCCAAAAGCACTCTGAAAGATGCCGCATTAATGTTTTCTGATATTGCATAAACCTTCCACACCTGTTCGCCATCAGTAAATATAATTGTTACTTCAACATCGGTGCTGGTACCACGCTTGGCATCCATTATATTTGCACGATAGTCAACAAGTTTAACATTTTCAATTTCGGGGAACAGTGGTATAAGGGCTTTTTTCAACACTTTGGCCAATGCATCAACGGGACCATTTCCTGTAGAAGCTTCATGAATAAATGTGCCATTGGCTTCAATCTGCACAGTAGCTTCAGGATTAAATCCATCGTCTATTAAACGGTAATTATCAATCACTTTAAATGGTGGTTCATATTTTTTTAAAGCACGCGCTATTGACAATTCCCGTGTTGCATCATGAATTTCAAAGTTAAGCATAGTATCACCTTTTATAAAGTTGGTTTTTTTATCTTATTCAGATGAATCTTCATCCTCTTCACCAATTTCATATTCAAAATTCAATGTATAACTATTATAGGGATCTTCAATTGTCTTTTGACTACTTTTTACTTTTTTATTATCTTTGTATACTTTTATTTCAATTGATGTGGCACCATCTATGGTTGTTGCTGATACCTCTAAATAATCCACATCCTCAATCTCTTTTTCATACAGTGCTATGCCGTAAGAATCTTCTGTAGCTGAAAAGGGTACAAGCGTATTGCCGTTGACAATATAATAACCGTTGAATCCCTTTACAGTGGATATAACCATAAGTTTAATTTTTATTGGTTCATCTTCGCAAGCAGTAAAGTATATAAAAGTACATGATATAAAAAATAATGCAATAAGCCATTTCAAATATGCTGTTTTCATTATTGTACTACCATATAAATATCATGTTAAGAGTAAGTGTTGCTATTATACCAGATATAATAATAAATAATTATGTGATTACATGAATCAATATTACAATTAGGCTGTTGTCAATAATTTTTATATGTAAAACATAAAAAAGAATTGTGTGGAATCGAAATACAGGCTAATTTTATTGATAAAATGTAGTTTAAATTTGTTCCTTTTTATTTACCAGATGCTTGCTGCTATCAAAGGAGCAAGGCAAAAGAATAACCTATTGCTGGAGTGAATTCCCAATGCATACTTTACTTGATGTAATCAAAGAATCTTTATTCATCACTATGTTTGTTATTGTAATGATGCTTCTCATAGAATATATTAATGTTGTTACACAGGGCAAAATTGCAAATCTTAAATCAACACGATTAAAACAGTATCTGGTTGCAGTAGTACTGGGTTTAGTGCCAGGATGTTTGGGTGGTTTTGCTTCTGCAGCTATGTATTCACATGGGGCAATATCATTGGGAGCTATAGTTGCTACGATGATAGCAACAAGCGGAGATGAGGCTTTTGTTATGTTTGCCATGTTTCCTGTTGTTGCAATATATTTGAATATTGCTCTTGCACTGATTGGCATAGCAGCAGGGTATTGTACTGACAAGCTATTGAAAAGACACGTTCATGCTGAGCATTGCTGTGATGGCCTAGTGGTTCATGATGAAATACCATTTTCGCATTACACTCCGGCAAATATTTTTGCTTTATGGAAAAACCTTTCCCTATCACGAGCTTCGTTAATGTCATTACTTGCAATTGCACTATTTATGATTGTTTCAGGATTTTTTCATCAGGAAGAAGGTTTTATCAAAATTGTATTACCGATAATTATCAGCATTTCTATACTAATTGTGGCGATAGTTCCTGAACATTTTTTGCAAGAACATTTGTGGGAACATGTTATAAAAAGACATCTTGTAAGGATATTTTTGTGGACGGTAATAGCCTTAATTGGAATCCATATTCTTGTAGACACATTACACCTGGAAGCACTGATTCACAATGCCAAATGGGTTGTTTTAATTATTGCTGCACTTGTAGGAATAATACCTCAATCAGGACCACATCTTATATTTGTAATGATGTTTGCAAAAGGTGTGATACCGTTATCAGTGCTGGTGACAAGTTCAATTGTACAGGATGGGCATGCCATGCTGCCACTTCTTGCACAGTCAAGAAAAGATTTTTTATTAATAAAATCTATTAATCTAGTAGTCGGTTTGATAGTGGGTTCAATTATTATGCTTGCAGGGTATTAAATTTGAGTTTTGAATTATGAAAGGTAAGAATATTTGTGTTCAATAGAAAATAAGGGCTGTGGCATATCGCTGATTACATGTGATTAAGATAGTATACGCCTCACACTTGACAACACTGATAAGGAAAGGGTTGTAGGTGAGGTTAAAGAGTAAATACTATTTTAAAAAGGAGACATTATTATGAAAAATATTCTGGTAACTGGTGGCGCAGGCTACATTGGAAGCCATGTGGTTCGTTTACTTTCAAAAAAAGGCTTTAATCCTGTTGTATATGATAACTTAAGCGGTGGGTTTAAAGATTTTGTATCAGGCTATGAATTTATTGAAGGTGACATTGGTGACTTTGACAAACTTGTATATGTACTATCGCACTATACTATACAGTGCGTTATGAATTTTGCTTCTTTTATAGCTGTTGGTGAGTCAGTACAATATCCACTAAAATATTATGAAAATAATGTTGCAAAGACACTGACGATCTTTGAAGCAATGATAAAATGCAATGTAAAACGATTTATCTTTTCATCATCTGCTGCAGTATATGGCAATCCAGAAATCATCCCAATACCCGAAGATAGTCCAATGAAGCCAGAAAGCCCTTATGGCAAAACTAAATATTTTATTGAAGAAGTTTTAAGGGATCTGTCAAAATCAGATAATTTTAATGCCATCAGCCTGCGTTATTTTAATGCTGCAGGTGCAGATGAATCAGGTCAGATTGGTGAAAGCCATGTGCCGGAAACTCATCTTATACCACTGGTTATACGAGCAGTGCTTGATCCTGATTATGCAATTACAATTTTTGGCACTGATTATAATACCCCTGATGGGACCTGTATCCGTGATTACATACATGTCAATGATCTTGGTGATGCACATATCCTTGCTCTTGAAAAGCTGTTAGAATCGGATAAAAGTGATGTCTTTAATTTAGGCAATGGGAAGGGATTCAGCGTTAAAGAAGTTATTGATTCGGTACGCCGTGTTACAGGAAAAGAATTTAAGGTAAAGGAAGGAGACAGAAGGCCCGGAGATCCTGCAATATTGATTGCATCATCACAAAAGGCTAAAGAAGCATTGCACTGGCAGCCTTTTTATACTGATATTGATTCTATTGTAGCTTCTGCATGGAAATGGGAATCACAAAAAAAGCGTAAAGGTTATTAAAATTAGATGAATGATAATTAATATTTTTTCCACTACTGTTTATAATAGCGGTAGAAAAGTTATTAAAAATTAGTGCAAAATCGTTGACATACATATATGTGTCTTACTAATTAGCCCTGAGTATATATAAATACATTAATATTATCCAAGAGGTCAGCGATGCTTGATAACTTGTTTGCTCCAAAGTCAGTTGCTGTTGTTGGTGCCTCGGAAATACCTTTTAAATGGGGCACGTATATTTCAAGCAACATACTGGATGGAAAATTTAAGGGGCGATACTATCCAGTAAACCCAAATGCACAGGAAGTTTTTGGGTATACAACATATCCTTCAATACTTGATCTTCCAGAAGCAGTAGACCTGGTCTTTATTACTACGCCTGCAAAAACAGTTATGCAGATTTTAAAGGATTGTATTACAAAAGGGATTAAGAATGTTGTCATGATAACTTCTGGTTTTAGCGAAACTGGAGCAGAAGGCATTCAGATGGAAAAAGAAATCATTACGTTAGCAAAAACTCATGGATTGAACATTGTTGGTCCAAATACAATGGGTATTGTAAATACTCATTGCTCACTGTATGCTACCGGAGCTATCACCCGACCAAAACCGGGTGGAATTTCAATTATTGCACAAAGTGGCAATTTAGGATATCAGATTATGGAATGGGCAGAAAGTGAAGATATTGGCATTGCAAAATTTGTGGGCTCCGGTAATGAGGCAGTGCTGAAAATTGAAGATTATCTTAAATATTTTCACAGCGATAGCCAGACAAAGGTCATTCTCATGTATGTAGAAGGTGTAGATGATGGCAGAGTATTTGTTGAGATAGCCAAAGAAACTTCCCTCCACAAGCCAATAATTGCGTTGAAAGCAGGAAGAACGGAAGTAGGAAGCAAAGCTGCTGCATCACATACTGGTGCCATGGCTGGCTCATTTTCAATTTTCAAGGGTGTTATGCAACAAACAGGAATTGTGTTTGCAGAATCTCCTCGCGAATTATTAACACTTTCTGCGGCCTTTGATTCATTTCCTTTGCCAAAGGGCAATAAAATTGGAATTATCACGCTGGGTGGTGGCTGGGGCGTTGTGACTGCCGATGAATGTGCCGAGCGTAGCCTTTTAATACCACAATTGCCACAATCAATTAAAGATGAGCTTGATAAACGGCTTCCACCATTCTGGAGCAAGGGAAATCCTGTTGATTTGGTAGGGCAACCAGACTTTCAGTTGTTTAAAGATGCTGTTGAAATGATGGTAGCACATGAAGATTTTGATGCGGTAATAGTCCTTGGTATAGTGGGTTCCAAAGTTTTTGCCTATCGTGCAGCAGAAGCAGTGTATAATTTAGGAAAAATGGAAAAAAGCGTATTTGATGATTTTGCAAAATTATTATTTATTCATCAAAAGGAATTTCTTGACAGATTAATAGAGTTAATGAATCGTTATAAAAAGCCAATTTTGCCTGTTTCATTGTCAAAGATGCCAGGCGATGAAACAGTTCACTCAGATGGGGGCAAGTATAAAGTGGTAATTTATGATTCCCCTGAGGAGGCAGTGTTATGTTTATCAAAAATGTACCAATATTATAATTATGTAGAGAAGAGGAGCAGGGTGTATGCGTGAGATTTTAGAACGGGCGATAGCTAACAGGCAAAAAGCATTATCCGAGTATGATTCAAAGAATGTTGTCAAGATGGCAGGTATTCCTGTTTCAAGGAACTATCTGGCAAAAACACGAGAAGAAGCCATTGCATATGCACAGGAGTTGGGTTTCCCTGTTGTATTGAAAGGGTGTTCCGATACTCTGACACATAAAACAGAATTGGGAATGGTAAAGTTAAAATTAAAGAATGAAGAAGAAGTAGCACGTGCGTATGATGAAATCACAGGCAAAGGAGTGCCACTGGATGGCGTACTTGTGCAGGAGTGGCTTGATGGCGATAACAGGGAATTTGTGCTTGGAACTATCCGCGACCCGCAGTTTGGCCCTTGTGTTATGTTTGGGTTGGGTGGTGTTTTTACCGAAGCATTACAGGATGTATCCTTTAGGGTTGCTCCAATAACTGAAATTGATGCCTATGAAATGATGGATGAACTGCGAACAAAGAAACTGTTGGGACCTTTCAGGGGCTCACCTGCTGTTGACAGAGAAGCACTGGCAAAAGCCCTAGTTGGGTTAAGTGAACTTGTAAGCAGACATGAGGAAATTGCAGAAGTTGATATAAATCCTGTAATAATTGATGGCAATAAACCCGTTGCAGTTGATGCATTGATTATTTTAAAGCAATAAAAAAATAATTGCTATTAAAAAAATATATACGTATAATTTAACTGGGATTGTTTGGTATTGAATTTATAGTCAGGGGATTGTATCATGAAATTACGTCCTGCTTACAAAAAGATAGGAATGCTATTTTCCGGGGGTCCAGCGCCAAGTGCTAATACTGTCATTTCATCTGTTGCTCTGAATTTCCTTGATAATGGCATACCAGTTATTGGATTTTACAGGGGATATGAGTTCTTACAGGATTTTAATATTAATTATCCCAAAATAAAAAAAGGCGTACACTACGAGGAGATAGATTATAATATTACCCATGTTCGTAATGAAAGGGGGATATACCTGAAAACTTCCCGTGCAAATCCCGGCAAGGATATTAAAACACTCAGTGATTTGCAGGATCCTGAGAAAAATAAAAAGCTTAAAAACATAATCGATGCATTTGAATATTTAAAAATTGGTGCACTGATTTCCATTGGTGGTGATGATACATTAAAGACTGCAAATTTCTTAAACCTTATGGGATACCCTGTCATCCACATACCAAAAACAATAGATAATGACTACTATGGCATACCATGGACATTTGGCTATTGGACTGCTGTTGATACAGCACAGAAGATGATGTTGAATCTAAAAGCTGATGCACAGGCAACCGATAGCTTTTTTATTGTTGAACTAATGGGGCGCAAAGCAGGATGGATTACCTATGCTGCAGGCATTGCCGCAGAAGCAATTATGATGGTAGCTGCTGAGGATATTGAAGAGGATACGCTTGATATTGAAGTACTTGTGGATAAAATTACCAATGTCATACTGGCACGTGAAAATAACAGACGTCCGTATGGAGTCATTGCAGTGTCCGAGGGGATAGTGGATAAATTGCCGGATGAATACAAGCCAAAGCATACTGACAAACATGGCAACATATTATTCCGTGAAGCAAAAATTGGCGAGATACTTGCAGAACGAGTGAAAAAACGCTATCAAGAAAAAACCGGTATGGAAGTTAAGATTGTTGCCAAGCAGATTGGATATGAAACGCGTTCAGCTCCGCCAATAAGTTTTGATGTTGTTCTTGGAGCAATGCTGGGCTATGGCGCTTACAAATTTTACAGTGAAAATATGTTTGGTATAATGGTATCGGTAACTGACAATTTTGACCTTAAAGCTGTTCCATTCAGCGAGCTTGTTGATCCAGATACACTGAAAACACGTTTGCGTGATGTACCCAAGGGAAGTGATTTCTATACTTTGAAAGAACGGTTGTCATATCGCAAATCATGGGAGTAATAGTATTGGCGAAAGCTCAACGCAAAGTTTTCACCGTACTATAAACATCATACACATCGCAGGTTTATCCGTGTGTTAATCAACAATAGATAAAAATTTTAAGGTGTAATGAAGGGATGCAAAAGTATACTGCCAACGCTGCTTATATAATATGTATAATCTTTTTCGCAATAGTTGTTGCATTCATTTCTTGTAAGAAGGAACCGATTGATGATGCAGCATCTGTTGTAATGAGCTATCTTTCAACTACTGATGAAAAGCAGTTGTTGAATTTTCTTAACAGTACATCACGAAGCCGCATTGAAAATATAAAAAAAAGTCATGGCTCAGTGTATCCGTTTATATGGGTTCATCACGATGCAGATGCAAAATGGGATATTGTAAAGATAAATAAAACACAGGAAAATGCAGAGGTAACACTGCAGTGCATAACACATAAAAAACAGAATGCAATTGGACTGGAAGTTATACATAAACTGGTAAAGGAAGATGGGAAATGGAAAATAGATATCAGTGATGAGTTGCCATCACGCTGACATTATACCAATGACAATCCCATATTCAATATAATATCGTTACATAGTTCCTGAACTTCAAAATTATTTGGATCCTTCATAAGTAGGTCAAGACATGAAATATATGCCATGAAAATATCCCCACGTTCAAAATACACATTAATAAGATTTATATGGGCTTCAATAAATAATGGATCAACATTAATTGCCTTTGAGTAATAGTAGATTGCTTTATCATAATCGTATTCTTCATAATAAACAGTTGCAAGATTTGACAAAATTAAAACGTTGTCAGGGAATTTTTTTAATGCAAATAGCAAAAAGCTTTTGGAAAATTTTAATTTACCCATTTCACAAAGTGTAAGGCCAAGTCCATTAAGTATTTCTGGATGGCTGCCAATTAAACGGTAGCCCAAAGCAAAAAGCCTGAATGCTTTCCTGAAATTTCCTTTTTCAATTGCATCATATCCGTATTCAATTAATGTTTCACAGTCAAAGGAATTATCCTGATGTAAAAGAGTGTGCAATTTGTTTCTGTAAAAAGCTTTATCTCTCATACACAAATATCAACATTATCCTATTTTCTTGTTGTTGTAAATCTTATGATAACGTAGTAATTTCTGTCAATAGTATTTGATATAAATTTTTTATTTATTAGAAAAATAGAGAGAATTATTTAAAGTGTTATTAATGTGTTGAGGGATTATGGTCATTGTTTGTTATTTAAAAAAAATCTTATTACATGATACTACTTTAAGAATATTAATTTTCTTAAAAATCTTTATTGCAAAAAGAAATATAATACCCAAAATGGTGTAGGAAAAGTATAAAATTATTTTATAATATCATATTTATGTTGAAGTATAAAAAAATATGATTGTTGCACATTTTTAAATTAGGAGAATTTATATGAGGAGATTATTTTATGCTACATGCATTATTGCCATTATCATTGGATTTGTAGGATGTAAATGCAGTTCTGATGTGCTTGCCACTTATGATGGAATCAAGATAACAAGAGGCCAGTTTAAAGAATGGTTGCAGGATAAGCAATTTTCAGTTGAAGCAATAATGAAAAGTAAAAAACAACAAAAAGACAAACTGGAAATGATGGCTATTGAAGCTATTGCGTTAGAAGAGGCCAAAAAAGAAAACCTCTTAACAACAGAAAAATATAAATTTCTGGAAGAAATAGCTCTAGAATCGGTATTGTTAAAGCATTTATATGATACGGAAATAAAAGAAAAGGCTGATTTCAAAGAACCAGCATATCATGTAAGGCAGATACTGTTGCGAGTAAGAGATTTTAAGATAGTGAATAATAAACGGGTCAATTTATCAGGTGCTGAGCTTGAAAAAGCATTCAATGAAGCCGAAAACAGAGCAAAAGACATTATAGGAAAAATAAAGAATGGAGAAAAGTTCGAAGAATTAGCAAAAATGTATTCTGATGATTTCTCAAAGAAAAATGGGGGTGATATTGGTTATGTAGTAAGCGATATGCTCCCGCCAGAGGTTGCTAAAGCTATCGAACAAAATAAACCTGGAATAGTTGAGAATCCTATTAAAACTCAGCAGGGTATTTATATCATTCAATTAATAGACAAGCAGGACCTAACAAAGAAAAATCTTTATAAAATAATAAAAGATGAAATGCAGGCAAAAAGACTTGAACAGATTTTATTGCGGCGGGCTTCAAATAACTATATTGAAAAATTAATGAGTGCATCTGATGTGCAGTTTAACGAAAAGAATTGTAAAAGCAAAAATCCGCACGATATTATTTTTAAGGTTGGAGATACCCCTTTTACAGTTGCAGACCTGGAAAAACGTATTTCATATTTCCAGCATAAAGGGAGCCCTTTATCAAAAACAACAATCGATGACACTAAAAGAATCGATATAGCAAAAAATGCTTTTAAAGTAGCTTTGTTAAAAAGAGAAGCAATGAAAGAAAATTTACAAAAAGATGAAGAGCTTCAAAAAGAAGTTTTAAAACGAAAAGATATGCTCTTTGCAAAGGAGTATATGGATTATATTGCAGAAAGGGGAGTTGTTATTACACAAAAAGAAATACGCGATGAGTACGAAAAATATAAAGACACGCGATTCACAACATTTGTTAATAATAAAGGAAAGCAAGTAAAACAAATTATGCCATTTGAAAAAGTTAAGGATCAGATAGAAAACATGTTGTACAGAAAAAAAAGAGCTGAAAATCTGGCAAAGTGGAAGCGGGATATGTTGCATATTAGCAAGTTCATTGTAAATGAAGATGAGCTCGAAGGGAAATGATTGTACCACAGTGGTTATATAATTAAAGCTGGTAAGTAACTTGCCAGCTTTGTTTTAATGCATTGTCGAATTTAATGGTGGATAGATATCATAATTAAAGAGATAGTGCGTGCCATCAACATCTATGGTTTCAAAATTCTCAACCGAATATCCTAATTCCTGTGCTGAGTGTATATAAAAAGAAAGTATGCTTTGAATTCTTTTTATTGCTTCTATCTTATTTGAGGCATAACAACTAATATCAAGTTCAGGGCATGTAGCAATATACTCATTGTTTTTTTCAATAAGTTTAATTGATAATTTCATTATAATCCCTCAACAGTGACAGATAAAATTATGATTACACATTTAAATTTATCGACTCAGGACAAAAAAAATATAACATCTTAAATCAATAATATCATTTGTTTAATTGGATGATGATGGCTGTTGATATGGTATTCAGTATAATATGTATAATAAAAATTTTGTATTTGATTTAAATGAAAAGTAGCTAATTATGTTAAGTTCATTGGAATGTATAATAATTATAAAATATTGTATATAATAACAATAATAATTTTTTTAAAAAAAATCAGACTTATTTTGTTGACAAAAAAAGCTATGGTGCTTGTATGGAATTCAATGCTTGCGTTTGAGGTTTAAGTGAAACGGGATATCACAAGGATCATACTTGCATATTCAACCATAGGTATTCAATTAGCAATTACGATTCTTGTTTTTCTTTATGGTGGTTTTTTACTTGATAAGCATTTCAATAGCAGTCCAGTTTTTGTAGTCATTGGCACTATTATTGGAATGGGAGCAGGTTTTTATAATTTAATGAAAAGCTTATCCGAACTTGATCGCCTTCTTAAGCGATCTAAGCAAGGAGACAACAACAATAGTAGCGGTTCTAAAAGGCGTAAATGGATGTAACGTTTACGTTGCATCAATCAGATAATAAAAAATTTGATGAGGTATTTAAGGCTATGGTTCAACTGCTACAAGGTTTACAGGCTATTATCCAATCATCTAAAAGTGGCGAAGAAGAGTCGATGTATGATATAGTCATGCATCACCTTACTGACCATCCCATCCATGATGGATTCATAGGAAAAATTAACGAAAAATTCTTTCATGAAAAACTCTTTGGTATTTTTGATATGACAATTACCAAATGGGTTTTAATGCTCTGGGTATCTGCTTTTTTATGCTTGCTTGTTTTTATACCCGTTGCCCGTAAAATAAAAAATTCTTCTTATGGTTCACGTTCGCGTTGGGTCAATTTATGGGAAGTATTAATTGCGTTTGTTCATGATGAGGTTGTAGAGCCCAATTTTGATCATCATTATGTAAAAAAAGCTATGCCATATTTTCTCACTGTATTCTTCTTTATTCTTTTCTGTAATCTTATTGGATTAATACCCGGCATGGCAACAGCAACAGGCAACCTGGCTGTAACAGGTGGGTTGGCACTATGTACCCTTACCGGGATGTTGGGGATAGGGATGATAAAACAGGGCATTTTTGGTTACTGGGCAGGTTTAGTCCCACATGGAGTACCTGCTTTTGTTTTGCCTCTCATGTTCCCAATTGAAATAATCGGACTTTTAATAAAACCTTTTGCCTTGACAGTCCGACTTTTCGCAAATATGACAGCTGGCCATGTAGTTATTATAATATTTATTTATCTTGTCATGATGTTTCAAAGTTACTGGGTTGGCATAGGATCGGTTGCTGGTTCGTTAATGATTTATCTGCTTGAGTTGTTGGTGGCGTTTATCCAGGCATATATCTTTGCAGTTCTTTCAGCTATGTTTATTGGTGCCTCTATGCACGCGCATTAATATGAGCGGGCAGAGGCATTCAATATATTATGTTCGCAATAACATATTGTTTGTTAAATTTTAATACTCAAAAATTTACGAGGAGGAGTCAATGGAATATTTAGGCCTTTCTTACCTCGCAGCGGGTTTCGGAGCTGGTTTGATAGTTTTTGGTGCAGCACTCGGTATTGGTAAGTTAGCTACTGGTGCTTT
>FMSI01051912.1_pt1 | contig 14269 bp, 14 predicted proteins | sample 1504471 | NCBI WGS metagenome assembly FMSI01 (sample SAMEA4475357, study PRJEB15587) | soil metagenome | biome: Soil; feature: Field | place: India | collected 2015-03-11 | depth 0 m
CGGGAATGACGGATTGAAGCAATTGAAGGAGAAAAGGTATTTTGAAAAATACCTATCACACGGAAAACCAATATATCTTGTTGGGATTGAGTTTGACAGTAAAATTAAAAATATTAGAAACTTAGAGTGGATTAAGATTTGATACACAACAGAATGTTACACTTGAAAATATTTAGATGGCGGAGGAGGTAGGATTCGAACCCACGGTGGGCTATCAACCCACGCCTGTTTTCAAGACAGGTGCCTTAAACCACTCGGCCACTCCTCCGTCTTGGGGGAAAGTTTAATACAATATTTTTTTCATTTTTGCAAGTATTTTTTGTAAGTTCTATTGAATAGCAACCATATCGAGTTTGACATGGTCACCTTCCATAATCTCCTGTGTATTAGAAATCACATATAGATTAGCATATCTATCCTGAGCAAAAACAACGGCAGCCTCACCGATAAAAACCCTATTTCTGAAGCCACCTTCATCAACATACCTGTAGATCTTGAAAACATCACCAGGTTTTATGCCATTATTTTTACCAATATTTACAACGATCTTATAGCCACCACCCGAGATAGACATATTATTTTGCAAACCTATCACATACCCCTCTCTGTCTAAATCTGTCTTAACAAAATCCACAGGCATTGGGAAATCGTTTTTTATATGTCCTACCACTTTTAACCCTTTCCTCACTGCGTCATAGACTTTTGAAACCTTGACCTGATACCTATTCTCATTTTTCCTGATTATTTCACCTTCGCCTACGGTAGTATAAACAGTAACATTGTCTTCACTTTTCACAGGTTCGAGAAAAATGACTTTTTCCCCCTCTCCAAAGGCTTTATCGGAAACCACATATACTATATCACCACTTGCAGCGTTGAACTTACCTTCTGCAACTGATACCACTTCAGCACTAATAGGTTCATCATACACCATTTCAAATTGACTATCTTTATAGAGTTTTAATGCTCTTTTAATACTTTCAAACTTTTCATCCACTTTTTTTAACTCAATTATAGGGCTAACGAGCCCCAATGATTTCAAAGCATCCTGATCCTCCCTTAAAACGATCGCATTCTCAAAAGAAAACTCTTCGGCACTACTCAGCCTCTCAAAGGCTGCCAAATTAATTTCAGCAGAAATTTCTGCCTCTTTTTTTGATTTAATCTTAATTGGTATCATCACAAATTTCTTTGGATAGATTAAATCTGGATTGGTTATGTATGTATTATACTTCCAAATCACTGGCCACTTAAATGGGTTTTTATAAAATCGTTTGGATATGCCCCATAAAGTATCACCTCTTTTGATCTCATACTTAACATCTGCTAATAAAATAGTTGGGAATAGTAAAATCAACGATAAAACTACATATCTATTCATCCTTTACCCCCCATTCTTTTAGCTTACTTCGGGCAACATTTGCTATTTCGGAATATTTGAAATTAAGAATCAATTTTTTCAAGATATCGACACCTTCAGATCTCTTCCCAACTCTATCAAGGATAACTCCCAACTTGTACATCGCATCGGGTACCTTGTTTTCCTGAGGATAGTTATCAATTACACTTTTGAAAGATTCTATTGCTTTCTCATAATTTCCCAAATTTAAATAACATTCCCCCATCCAATATAATGCGTTGTCTGCGAGGGTATCCGTGGGGAATCTTACAGTGAAGGACCTGAACTTATTAATTGCCTCTTCATATCTTCCACTTTTGTATAATTCCATAGCCAAATTATATAAAGTGGTTTTATCAGCGATATCATCCTCTATATATACCTTACTTCCCTCTGTTTGACTTGATTGGATCTTTTGCTGTATCTGCTCAGTCTTTTGAGATTTTGATTGAGGTAGTTGGGATTCAAGGGATCTAAATCTCTCATTCGTTCTACTTTCGACTGATTTCAACTCAGATTTCAACGCGATGAGTGCCTCAGCATTTAACCTATTGTCTTCACTTACAGTTTTGATCTTCCTGTCCTGCTCTGCCAATCCGTTTTTGAGATCGGCGATCTCCTTTCTCAACTCCATATTTTGATTGTTTAACTCATTTACACTCTTTTTTAATAGTGCAATATCATCAGTCGCACAGGCACACAAAAATAAAACTGGTAAAATATAAACTATCCTCTTCATATCAAAATCTCCTTAGAGTATCAATTTATCCAATGTGTTTATCATAATACTCATATCAGGCTTACCAATAAAGGCATTTGCGCCGATACCTAAAACCTTTTTTTCATTCTCCTCGCTCGCCAAAGAGGAGAAAACAACTATCGGGATGTTTTTGAAACGCTCTGTGTTTCTCAAATTCTTTATTAGAAAGGTACCATCTGCCACAGGCATTTCAAGATCGGTTACAATTATGTCGGGATTACCTTTTTGAACTGCATCAAGTAGCTTTTTCCCATTTTCAAAAGCGTTTACCCGATAACCGGCATTTTCTAAATTCCTTACGAGCAGCTTACGAATAACATCGGAATCTTCCGCTAAAAAAACCAACTTTTGTGATCTCAGATCTGACTTGGAGTAATCTATCTCCACATTTACCATCTTGGTATTTGGATTTATTTCGGAAACGATCTTTTCAAAATCGAGGAGTTGGACAAGTCTGTTGTTGATATTCACCACGCCTAACACAGAATTTGCAAGTTGAAAATCGGAAATAGATGAATAATCCTTTATGTCTGCCCATGTGACTCTATGGATACGGGTGATATCATCAACGATAAATCCGTTGTATTGAAGATTGAAATATGTGATAATGACTTTTGCAGTTGTAGGATCGTAATCGTATTTTATATTGAGCCAATAGGCTAAGTTTATGATAGGGATGATCTTGTTTCGAACATTGGCAGTACCAACTATTGCAGGATGAGCTTCTGGAACACGGATCACCTCAGGAAACTTTATGATCTCCCGCACCTTTGCAACATTTATCCCAAAATAATTATCTTTTGCACCTCTGATAATAAACTCAACAACCTCAAATTCGTTGGTGCCCACTTCCAGCAAAATATTATGATCTAATGCCATAACACCCCCTTAAGTAAATATAACATACATTTTGATCAAATGCAAGAAAAGTTAGACTTCAACAGCAAGACCTACCTTTATGGGGATCAACTTCTCACCTAATCTATTTTTAAGATGGCATATAGCATCTATTCCTGTACAATGACCTGTTATAATGTATTCGATATCATTCTCTATGAGAAAGTTCAAAACATGTTCTAATTCTCTATTGCTACTTCTGAATAGATGAAATCCACCCGAGATGCTTTTTAGTTTTACATTGCCAAATTTCTTCCTAAAATCTAAGATTATATTCACAATGCCTGCGTGGGAGCAACCTGTGATTATATGATAATTTTCATCTTCAGATAGAATGAGGTACTGTTCGTCGGGGAAATAGTCTTTTAAATATTCCCCATTTTTTGATATGTATAAGTTCTTATCGGAATCAAACTCTTCAAATCTACCGATACTACCTGATAAATAGACACCCTCATCAATTCTACTCATCGTCTCATTAAATTGGAAATTGTGAACATACTCCCTATAAAAATTTTTATCCAATCCTATGTAATCGTAGCCTCCTTTCGGAGTTATCCTTAGATGTTCTGAGTCTATATCTTTATGGCAAAAGATCTTTACTTTTCTATTAGAAAAAAGATAGCCCAGTCCACCGGTGTGATCATAATGACCATGGCTTAACACCACATAACTAATCGATTCGATGTCCAAAGATAAGGTTTTGATATTTTTCAAAATAACATCCGTTTGCCCTGCATCAAATAGTATATTTTTACCTCCAATCTCTATTAAGACAGAAAACCCATGCTCGGCTGATAATCCAGCCCTATCAACATAATTGTCCACAAGAAAAGTGATCTTCATACATCACCCCCAGAGGTAGGAATTTATTAAAGAAACCGCAGGTATCGTAAAAAGGCAACTGATAGTTGTGATAAAGATCGCCTCAGTGGCCAAATGTTCATCCGAATTGTAAGCTTTGGCAAGCATCACCACTGTGGTCATTGTGGGTAATCCAGCAACTATACTGAGTATTCCCAATTGTACAGGTGGTAGGTAATTTTTGAATATACCATAAAAAAGAACAGGAACAATCATCATCTTTACTAAAACAATCGCAAATACATGAAACTTTTTCAAAACCCCTTTATGATCCATAAAACTCAATGCAGCACCTAAATATATCATCGTAAGGTACTTACTTGTGCCACCTATGCCATAAATTGTATCTGTAATCACTTTTGGTGGCTTTACACCCAAAATTAACACAACGATGGCAATCAAAAGTGAAACAGTGGTGGGGTTTATCATATTTTTTATGGAATTTTTTACCGAATGAGTACTTAAGTGTCTGCTACACATATACACACCAAAAGTCCAAAGAAGTGACATATCCACAAGGGTATAGATGGTAATAGATACCCCTGCCAATGGATCCTTGTAAACCTCATTGATAAGGGGGATCCCTATGAAACCCATATTCCCAAAAGTTGTTAAAGGTAGAAATACATTGAAACTTTTCCCCTCAAGTCTGAAAAACTTTGCAATTAAAAATCCAAGTGCAGGTAATACGATAAAAAGCAATACCACCGCAATGGTAAAATTTATCGATACCACAAAATCCCTACCTGTCACCCCACTTCCAGCCACAACAGCAAAAATTAGGCATGGCAGAATAATTTTTACAATAAACCGTGCCAAGTGAGTCAAACTATCCTGACAAATCACCTTTGTTTTTGAGGCAATAAAACCTATCGCCATCAAAATAGCAAATATGATAACTTGATTTATAATTATCGGTAAGTGGCTACTCATCTTATCTTACATCCCCACCACTTACCCTTCTCTATTACTTCCTCCTCATCAAAAGTGGTTATTCTTCCACTTAACATCACAGGCTCACCATTTACAAAAAGGTCTGAAACATTGTCAGGTTTCGCTGAATATACGATGTGAGATAAGGGATTAAACATCGGTACAGTCCAGCAATTTTCAAAGGTAAAAACTGTAAAGTCAGCAGAATAACCCACTTTCAAATCTCCACAGCCTTCCAGATAAAGCCCCTTCGCTGCATTTCTTGTGGCCATATCTATCACAGTTTGAGCATCCAAAACAGTGGGATCTAAGTTCAAACCTTTGTGAAATTTTGCAACGGTGGAGAGCTCACCGAGCATATCTAAGTCGTTGTTGCTTGCCGCACCATCGGTCCCTATAGACACATTCGATCCAGCATCCATATATCTCTTGACCTGTGCAAAACCACTACCCAATTTTAGATTGCTTTCGAGACAATGGGAGATATTCACCTTTTTTTTACCTATTATATTTATCTCCTCATCAGAGAGGTGAACCATGTGGGCAACGATCGTTTTAGTGTCAAAAAGACCCAATTCATCCATCAAAGCGACAGGGGTTTTGCCGTATTTATCCTTAATTGTTTTTACTTCATCCAATGTTTCTGCCAAATGAGTATGTATTAATAAATCGTATTTTTCAGCGAAGTTTATGCATTTTTTATAGCTCTCAGGGGAAACGGTGTACGGAGCATGGGGAGAAAGAGCCACCTTTATATCGTAATCTCCCTCAAAATATCTATGTAAATTTAAAGCATTTTCTAAATAATCGTCCAACCCTTTCCCAAACTTCGTGGGGAAATCTAAGATACCAGCACCCAACACGACCTTTAATCCAGCCTTTTTTATCGCCTCACCTATACTCTTCGAGTAAAAATACATATCATTGGCCCAAACAGTGCCGGAATGTATCATCTCTGCCGCTGCAAGTAGTGTGGCATCATAAACAAACTCTTCACTGAGATACTTCGATTCTGCTGGCCAGATGTAGTTTTTCAGCCAATCCATCAGAGGGATATCATCCGCCAACCCTCTAAACAAGCTCATAGGAAGGTGTGTATGTGTGTTTATAAAAGCGGGAACAATTATAGAATTTCGTTTCTCATATCTGATCTCTGCATCCATAGATGTATCTGATATATTTAGGACCTTTTTATCAAAAATAAGGTACTTGTCCTTTTCTAACTTACCATCATAATAGATATAATCAGCCTTGTAAGCCTTTTTCATACTAATCCCCATCTATAGCAGTATTTTTAGAAGGCCTTGAGGTTGTTCCACATGATAATCTGGCACAACATCGCTGAGTTTTCCATAGCCGTATCTGCAGAATACGGTCTTTAGACCACTATTTTTTCCACATTCAATATCGGTATAGTTATCACCTATGAAAAAACCTTTTCTTTCTAATGAAAGGTTCTTAATTAATTCGAAAACAGGTAGCGGTGACGGTTTTTTTTCTGGAAAAGAATCTCCCCCATACCATTTCAAAAAATATCGATCCAACCCGAAATACCTTACAAGATAATCTGTCATCTCTTCAGACTTGTTGGATAGAATCACCATTGGATAAGACTCTGATAACTTTTCAATAATATCTATTATAAAGGGAAAAGGCTTCGTTTTGTTTACTATTCTTAATTTGTATCTTGTTCTAAAAAATTTTTCATGCTCATCTATGAAATTATCCTTTCCAACGGCTCGTTCTACAAGTTTTTTTATACCATCTCCCACATAGCTTTTCGTAGTGTTTAAATCGAATCGCGGGAATCCGTAGTTATCAAGTGTTTCTATTAAAGCATCGTGGATATCCTCTATGGTGTCGAGGATCGTGCCATCCAAATCGAATATCAGGATCTCTTTTTTAGCAGACAACTTTTACATACCCCCGTAATCTTTATCTCAATTTCATCTACAAACTCATCTACTATATTGATTTCAGGCAAATTGTCAATCTCTTTACAGGAAGTTTTGTGGCACATTTTACAGTAAAAATGAAGGTGAGGATGAGACTGATTCAATCTAAAACAGTAGTGGCTAACCCCTTCTGGATCAACATCTCTCATAATGAGACCCTTCTCTTCGAAAAGTTCGAGGGTTCTGTATATGGTTGTTTTATTTAAATAGTCGAGGGTATTCAACAGCTCCAATGCCGATACAGTGTATTCCCTTTTTAAAAGCTCTTCGAGTATCAATACTCTATTTTTATTAGGGCGTATGTTGTACCGTTTCAGCAGTTCTTCAGCTTTTATTTCTGACATAGATAATTAAAGTATCGATAAAATATACTAAAACCGAGAAAAGTATAATCGTAGCACCCGTAGAGAGATTGAAGTGGTAAGCCAGCAGAAAACCCACGAGAGAGAAGATTAGTGCGAGAAAACTTGACAAGATCAGCATCATCATAAGACTCTTGCTTCTTCTGATGGCAATGCTCTGAGGAATGGTAAGCATAGCCATTACAAGTATTATCCCTGTCATTTTTATAAGTATCACTATGGATAAGGAAACTATGATTAAAACAGCAAAATACACCATCTTTACATTAAAACCGATCACCCTTGCATAATCTTTATCAAAAGAGATCAAGACCAGATTTTTATAGTTGATGCCCAAAAGTATCACAAGCACCAACAGTAAAATAGATGAACTTACAAGATCGCTACTCGTTATGGTAAGGATATTACCAAAAAGATAAGTCATTATATCTGCGTTGTACCCTGGGGTAAGATCTGTAAGGATGATCCCTAAAGCCATACCGAAAGCCCATATCATACCTATGAAAGAGTCTGCCATCGAATGCTCCCTCTCTGTGAGCACTCCAACCAAAAACCCAGCTATTGAAGAAAATATCATAGTAGTGATGGTAACAGGAAATCCTAAAAAAAATGCCAACCCAACACCACCATAAGCAGCATGGGCAATGCTCCCAGCAAGGGAGACTATTCTGTTTACTACAACTATACTTCCAACGATACCACAGAGAAAACTACTCAAAACTATCCCTAAGATGGCATTTTTGAGAAAGATGTAATCGAAAAAATCTACAAGCACCTACACACCACCCTGGGAAATATGCTTCATCTCATCTTTTAGATACTGCCCTAAATGACACGAATGGGCATCATGAATACCGTACATAAGGTCTATCATCTCTTGATTTATCTGAGGTTTGTCCATATAGATCAAATTCTTATTGACACAAGCAACCGATTTAGCACCCGACATTATCAATCCTAAATTATGGGTGACCATAATTATCGTCATCTTACCATTTAGCTTTTCGAGGTAGGAGAAAAAACAAAAGGTACCGTAAGGGTCTATATTTGAAGTAGGCTCATCTAAAATTAATAATTCTGGTTGTGATATAACTGCCCTTGCCAAAAGAACCCTCTGCAGCTGACCTCCAGACAGATCTGAAATCTTTTTCTCAAGCAGATCCCCTAATTTAAGCTCTTCTACTACTTCCCCAAAAAACTCTTGGGAAATCTTTTGCCCCTTGGCAAGCCCCAAAATAATCACATTCTTCACGGTAATCGGGAAATCCCTTTTGATTGTGATATATTGAGGAAGATAACCTACCTTGTTTCTCTCGATGTTTAAACTTACCGTACCTTTATTAGGGGTAAGAAGCCCCAACATCAACTTAAGCAATGTTGTCTTACCACCACCATTGGGACCTAAGATGATCAAATAATCCCCTTTTTTCACGGAGAGGTTTATATTTTCCAATGTCCAAAACTCTTCGTTGTTATACTTAAAGTAAAGATCTCTGACCTCAATCAACTTTTCCAATTTATTCTAACCCCTCAGCTATTTTTTGTGATACATTTTTCATATTATCAAGCCAATTGTACTCCAAAGGATTGATCTTTACCACCTTTGCATTCAATTCTTTAGATAGAGTTTCTACCGTGGAACTCGAAATCTGAGGTTGCACAAATATCACCCTTATATTTCTACCCTTTGCAAAACTGATTATCTCTTTTAGTCTTTTTGGGGAAGGCTCCTTACCTTCAAACTCTACGGCAACCTGGTTTAATCCAAAATCCTTTGCAAAATACCCCCAGGCAGGATGAAATACAAGAAAACTTTTATTTTTTTTATCCTTAATTCTGTTTGTTATCTCATTTTTTATATTGTCTATCTCTTTGATCAACTCGTTGCTATTTTTTTCGTAAATATTTTTGTTCGATGGATCCATATCGATAAAAGCATCTCTGGTATTTAAAACCACCTTTTTCATATTTTCTATGGATAGCCATATATGGGGATCGTAGAAAAGTTTTTTACCATGCTGATGGTCGTGATCCCTCATTTCGATCTTATCTATACCTTTGTCCACCCTATATAACTTCATATCTCTGTTTAATTGAAGTATCTTCTTGAGCCAAATCTCATCCAATACCTGCTCTAAGCTAAAATATGCAGATGCTCTGCTCATCTGTTTTAAAATGTCAGGTTTAGGTTCGTATGTGTGAGGGTTTGCACCTTCAGGTATCACAGATATCACCGTCCATAAATTACCAGCAATCTTTTCGGTAATATACTTTTGAGGCAAAATGGTAACAGCTACAACCCTATCAGCAGCATAAGCAAAAACCGAGAAAAAGAGCAAAACCAAACTGAAAATAATATTTTTCATGGGTCCTCCAAATTGCAACTCAGTTTCAAAAAATAATATTGCAACTCAGTTGCAAAATGTCAAGGGATTTATCAATCAAATAACAAAAATTAAATTTTACCTTCCCTGATGAGAGCTGAATATCGAACTTGCACAAATAGTAAGAAACTTGGTCATCTCACCATCACTCCTCGATGTGAGTATCACAGGGCAAGCGGCACCGAGCACAAGATTTGCTACCTCAACACCCATCGTCATTACCCATGCCTTGTAGAGAAAATTTCCTCCCTCTATGTGGGGTACAACAAGAATATCTGCTTTTCCAGCCACAGGATTATCCTTCAAACCTTTTTTCTCTACAGAGTCTTGATATAATGCCAAATCGTACGAAAGAGGACCATATACGAAAGCATCCTCCCATTCCATCTCAGAAAGCTGTTTCTCCAAAATACTCGTCGGAATTTTGGAAGATGGAACTTCATTGGCATCCAAAAGAGCCACACGAGGTTTATCAATTCCTAAGCTTTTAGCCGCTTCTATGGCATTTTTTAAAATATCAAAACTCGATTCTAACTTGTCATCGATGAAAAGAGATGGATTTATCGCTGGATCTGTTAAGAAAATGAGTCTATCCACAGAAGGTAGTTCGAATATACTCACAAGGGACAATCTCCTACCAATATTCAATCCCTTCTCTTTATCCAGAATCGCTTTTACAAAATTCTGTGTATTGATCTTCCCCTTCATTATTAGCTGAGCATCACCTTTCCTAACGATCTCTACACCTTTACGAGCCGCATCAAGTTCATAGTTTTCAGATAGATCTACATCTACAAATTCATAATGGTTTTTGTAGTTGAGAAAACCTTTGCAATACTCCTCCGTCTTTGAGATATTCCCCACAAGGAATACTTTATCAACAATCCCCTCCTCAATAGCTCTATTTACCGCTCCCAAAGAGGAATCATCAGGACATATCAGAGAGATATTTTTCTTGGGTAAAAGCTTAGCAGCCTGCACCATATCCCTCATCCTCTTACCCTTTACCTGATGAACCATCGACTCTGAATTAAATACTACAACGAGAAGTTTTGATGTATCCGTAATCGAATTTATACAATGGGGTATGGATGAATCGAAATAAAGTGTGTCTCCATCCTCAAGTATGAACTCCTCATCACCTACTATCGTCCTTATCTTACCACTCATGACATAGTGAAACTCTTCACCTTTATGGGAGCTAAATTCCTGTTTTTCATCCCTTCGCACCTCAACCAAGAGAGGCTCCATACTTCTACCAGAAAAAAAAGGTGCCAAACTTTCGTAATCGTACCCCCTTCTCCTCCTCACAGGTATCCTTTCATCACGCCTTGTTGCCACTGCTTTTCTCGGTTTGAACTCATTTCCATAGATCAGAATGGACACATCCTTGTTTAATGCCCTTGATAATTTGAGAAGTAAAGAAACAGATGGCTTAACCTCGTTTGATAAAATAGTACGAAACTCATCCTCCGAGAGGTTGATCTGCTTCAATAAAAAATCGATATCTATATTTTCAGATTCTATAATCTTTCTAATATTAGTGCCAATTTCCAACATATAATCACCTCAAATATATTCCTTAGGCTGCTCTTTACCTGTCAATACCCTTACACCAGCATCGATAAGGGCCTCGATCTCATTTTCACCTGGTTCGATGATAATTTTACCGATGAAAGCAACTTTGTCAGTTATCAATTTTAGGAATCTCTCGCTAAACGCAAGCCCACCTGTCAATACAATCCCATCCACATTGCCACTTACCACAGTGGCAAGAGCACCGATCTCCTTTGCAACCTGATACGCCATCGCTTCATAATACAGTTTAGCATTTTCATCGCCGTTGTCTATCATTTTTTCTACTTCTCTTAGATCAACAGTACCGAGATAAGAATAAAGACCTGCTTTCCTCGAAACAATCATCTTTAATTCATCTATACTGTAGACCCCCTTTTTCAATAGTTCAAGAACCCCATCCACAGGCAATCCACCAGCTCTTTCGGGGGAAAAAGGGCCATCACCATCAAGGGCATTATTTACATCGATGACTCTCCCCTTTGAATGTATTCCGATTGAGATCCCACCACCAAGGTGAGCCACGATGAGATTTAATTCATCATAAGACTTTCCAATCTTTTCAGCCACCTTCAATGCTGTTGCTTTCTGATTTAGAGCATGAAACATACTCTTTCTCTCAACACCTTTCAAACCTGAAACCTTTGCTATCGGCTCCATTTCATCTATGACGGGTGGATTTGTTATAAAAGCTTCACATCCATATATATCGGCAAGCTCTTTAGCTATAATCCCACCTAAATTGGCAGCATGCTGTCCCATTACCCCTACCTTAAGATCCTCAATCATCCTATCATTAACCCTATAAACACCACCCTTGATAGGCTTCATCAAACCACCCCTTCCAACAACAGCATCGATCTTTTCAACAGGATTTAACAACTCTCCGATAGTCTGTTTAATTACATTAAACCTAAACCCCTTCTGTTCATATATACTATTACAAGCATCTATCTCTTTCCTATCATGAGAAATAGATCTTTTCGTTATCTCATTCCCTTTTAATACACCTATTTTTGTGGAAGTAGAACCTGGATCGATTGCAACCACAATCATATCATCCTCCTTGTTTAGTTAAACTTAATATAGCAGAATTTTAACAAAAATCAATCCTATTTTAAAAAACATTTTTCATGCATATACAACAAGCAGTTACCAATTTCCTCTTGACATACCATTAAAACGCTATTATAAAACACATCATGAAAAAGATATTAATTCTATTTTTGACAACTGCGTTGTTTGGCTGCGCAGGTTTAACAAAGAATACCAAACCAAACAACACAAACAACTCTACAATCCCAAAATCCTTAAAAGTAAAAAATTTGGATATAGAAGTCACCAAAGTTGCTTCTCCCAATTACATCTATACATCAGAGATACAAAACAACGAAAAGATCACATCTATTGAGATAAAAGAGGTAGTAGCTAAAAAATCAGATAATAAGTCAACCAACAAAATAGAAAATAAAGTAGTGATAAAGTCAGAAAAAATAAGTCAAGCATACCAACCTGAGTTTGACACATCATTTATCTTTCAAGAAGAAAAAAAATTAAAACTAAACTACAACAACTTGGATAACATCACAGATTCGTTTAATGTACCTGTAACCATAAACGATAGAGTAAAAAAGTACCTTGACAGGTTTACATCTACCTCAAGGGGTGTAATGCAGAGATGGATAAACAACTCATTTAAATATATATTTTACATCAAAGATGTGTTCCAGAATTATGGTCTACCCACAGATCTGGCCTATCTACCTTTAGCGGAGAGCGGTTTTGATCCTATTGTCAGATCCAGAGCAGGTGCAGTGGGTATGTGGCAATTTATGGAGCACACTGGAAAACTATACGGATTAAGGGTAAACTACTGGTTGGATGAAAGAAAAGATTTTGAAAAATCCACCGATGCCGCTGCAAGGCATCTAAGAGACCTTTACGAAAAATTCAACGATTGGAACCTTGCTCTTGCGGCCTACAATGCAGGGGCAGGTAGGATTCAAAGGGCAATAGATAAATTTAACACTGAAGATTATTTTGAATTATCCAGTTATAGACATCTTGCAGAAGAGACTAAAGATTATGTACCGAAATACACTGCCCTGATGATTATCCACAAAAACCTTCTTCAATACGGTTTTGAATATCCCGATATAGAACCTATCACCTACGAAAAAGTCGAATTAGATTACCCTGTTAACCTATTTATTTTGAGTAAACTCATCGGTATCGAAATGAGTCAGATTATAGATCTAAATCCTTCATTGAGAAGATGGATAACACCTCCAAACGATACATTTGAACTAAAAATACCCACAGGATACAAGGATAAGGTTCTTGCAGTGCTAAACAATTACTCTCCAGAGGAATTGCTACAAGTAAGAATATATACACCTTCCAAAAAGGAAAAAGTATCTGACATAGCAAAGAAATACAAAGTTTCCACCAATCAGATCATAGCGATGAACGGATTTAAAAAACCTGTGGTAAGAGCAGGCTTCCCAGTGCTCATACCATCTGAAACCGGCAACATTGAAATCACACAAAAACAATTGGAAGAGATGACTAAAATATCTGACATCAGAGAAACACCTACCATCACTTACAAGGTTCAGAAAGGTGATACCCTTCAGAAAATCGCTAAAAAATTCAAAACTACAGTAAAATCTATTCAATCAACAAACAGCATCAAAAATATAAAAGTTGGCATGAACATCGAAATCCCTGTAAAGCAATCTATCAAATCATCCAAAAAAACAGCTAATAAAACTGTGAGTATCTCAAAAACCTCTTACATCACTTACAAAGTAAAAAAAGGTGATACTATTTACAAATTGGCAAGCAAATATGATACTCAACCCCAGAGTATAATCAAACTCAATAATATCAAAACCCTCAAACCAGGTCAAACCATCAAGATCCCCAGATCATAAACTTTGATGAAAAAATTTGTCTGCACTAAAGATTGTATTGAAGCCTGCTCAGCATTCATCGATGAAAACTACAATATTCTCCCAGAGAATAGAAATCATAGTGGAAAATTCGTATGTTCAAAACTTTACAAATTCATCCAAAAAGAGATCTACTCTCCAGATAAAAGCTTCATATCGATTGACGGCAAAAAAAGGACCTTAGAT
>FMSI01046629.1_pt1 | contig 14236 bp, 11 predicted proteins | sample 1504471 | NCBI WGS metagenome assembly FMSI01 (sample SAMEA4475357, study PRJEB15587) | soil metagenome | biome: Soil; feature: Field | place: India | collected 2015-03-11 | depth 0 m
TTGATAGTGAACAGATCCATCAGGGTTTGCGTAGGATGTTGATTCGCGCCATCGCCCGCGTTGATGACGGGGATGCTGACAGTGTCTGCGACGAGGCGGGCGCTGCCTTCTAAGGGATGGCGAATGACGATAATATCTGCGTACTTTTCGACAGTGCGTACTGTATCGCGGAGTGATTCCCCCTTGACGACGCTTGTGCCCTCAGTCCCGGAAAAGCCGATGACTCGTCCGCCTAACCGTTGCATTGCCGTGGCAAATGAGAGTTGCGTGCGTGTACTGGGCTCGAAGAAGAGCGAAGCCATGACTCGCCCTTGCAAAAGATTTGGGTCAGGGCGGATGTGCTGCGCATGGTAGAGTACGTCTTCGATGTGTTCACGGGAGAGATCACGGATCGAGATGATATCTTTGCCCCGCCAGTCAAGCCTGGGCCCCTGTACCATGCTACACCCCTCGTCTCTAGCTTTAAAAATTATAACTCTGGCGACGAAGCAGGGCAAATTGAGCGTCCTAGCTCGTCAAAGGCAAGCTACACGTGAGTTGGGAGCGAGGCTTGGTTACTCGCAGCAAATCTCCCATATCCCCGCGCGCTCGATCACTGCGAACCGAGAGCCTACAATCTGCTCCGAAACCCAGATATTCGTCTTAATGTGATCCGTCAGTTCAGCGCAGAAGAACCTCCCGCCGTAGAGTGCCAAAAACGGGATGATCTGATCGGCCATGTGACGGTCCAGCGTCGCGCCGCGGTGCAGCTCAGAGAGCAATGCGTGGGCAGCGTGCTCGCCGACTCTTTCGGCGGGTACGCCGCGCTCCCCCAGCGCGTCTCCTCCTAAGATAGTCTGTTCGCAGTCAGCCCAGAGCACCACAGCCGACCCTGGAGAGAGTGTCTCGGCGTAGCGCGTCTCGACCTTCAGAGCTACGTCGGGCAGCTCTCTCGTGAGGAGCTTCTGTGCGGCTTCAGCCTGGCGCTCAGCGACCTTGCTCTTCTGCAGATGATGCGACGCTATCGAAAGCCCCTGAATCTCTCGCAGTCGCCCTTGCTCCAGAAAGTCGAACGGCTCTGTGATGTGAGCCGGCCCGAAGCGCGCACGCACTCGCGCCCCGCCCTTGGGATAGAACCCCTCACGCCCGACTTGCAGATGCGCTGGGAAGCCCCAACGATTCAGCAAAGCGAAATTGACGTGTTCCAGGGCGGCTATGGGCGGGGCCCATTGTCCATATGTGCCCCCGCCCTCGATCTCGACAGTGATTGGGTGAGCACAGCGCGCCAGCGCGATCTGAATAGGCTGGAGCGCCAGAGCGACCGAGCCTGCTGTCTCAATCTCAATTCTTAGCGGATCTATTTGAATGGGGCCGGGATGGAACTCGATCGCGCGTGAGCCGATCTGCGCGCCCTCAAGGCGAGCCTGACAGAGCTGCGCTGCCGCGCGCAAGCCCGCAAGATGCTGCGCTTGCAGGCCGGGGTTGGGCCGCCCTTGCCGAATGTTTATCACCCTCACGGGTTTTTGCAACGAAATCGCCAAACCCAACCCAACGCGCAAGACCGAGCCGCCCCCAACAGCTCCATCCAGCACGAGCACCCTTGCGCTTGCCATACCACCCTCTCTGTGATATTGTGTATCCTACTCTGAAGAGCAGCGTTTGTCTAGTGATTATGTACAGTATAAGACTGCGAGGCATCTACGCGACGGCATTAACAGCGTTAACTCTAGAGCACGGCTGGCATGTAGTGCAGCCTTCTGCAGAACTTCAGTCCAGGGTGAAACCAGAAGACCGCTTTGCCCCATTTGATCTTGAGGTCAAGGATCGTGATGACCATCAGGGTGCGCTGGTCCTTGGGGATGCAAGTTCTACTGCTGCTTTCAGAGAGCTGCTCCTCGCTGAGCTGCCCGATGTCATCTGTATGCCAGCTCCTGTGGAGCTGGGCGCGATCTATTTAGGGATCGTGCATAAAAGGCGCTCCTTGGGCTATGAGATCGATCTTGGGGGCTTGACGGGCTTTCTGCCTCAGATAGGGCTAGCGCAGCCGCTCAAGAAAGGTGAGGTCATTCGCGTGCAAATCAAAGAGATCGCCCATTCTCAGCCCATGGTGACAACTCAGCTGAGCATCGCTGGGCGGTTCGTCGTGCTCTCCCAAGAGCACGGAGTAGGCATCAGCAAAGAGATTACTGACCCTCACGAGCGGGAGCGGCTGCTCACCCTTGGACGAAGGTTCTGCACCAACACCAACGGCTGGGGGATAATCTGGCGCACCAGCGCGTATCAGAGAGATAGTCGTGATCTCCAGCATGAGGTCGAAATCTTACGGCACGAGTTGCTCAAGCTCGATGGTCATCCCGATGAAGGCATCCCTGGGAAGTTGTGCCCAGGCCAGATGACTCTACTCTGCGAATTCCCTGGCGGCAGCAAGCGCGTGCTTGATCGATGGCGCGCGCGTCTTGTCCCTACACAGCGGGGATATCATCAGGCCCAAGTGGAGCAAGGGGATCAAAGATGGCCTAGCGTAGGCCAACCCATCCTTATTGAGCACGTCAAGGTGCATAGCGAGCTCAGCACACTGGTGCGTGGCCACGTGATCGCTGTGAGTCCTACTCGTATCACCGTGCGTCGTGGGATCAAGGGCGTGGGGGTCTACGATGGACTCAATATCCCGAAAGAGCTCGGCGATTATGCCGTGACGGAATTCCAGCAAGGTGCATGGCACTACGAAACACGCTACTACTCCCGCAATGGCCTACTCAAGGGCATTTACGTCAACATTAATACGCCTCTAGAGATCTACTCAGATCGCGTACGCTATGTCGACTTGGAGATCGACGTCGTGCAGAGACCCCATGAGCCGGCACAGATCATTGACGAATCTGAGCTCGAGCACATTGCCCAGTATATGAGCCCTCAGCTTGTAGAACGAGCGAGGGCTGCTGCTACAGAGTGCGTGCAGCTTCTCAATCAGTGCGCTCATGGCGCAGTATGATCGCACTCTCTATAATCTAGAGAACCAAGACCACAGGAGGAGATACTTGTGAGTGCGAAGCGTCAACACAAGTCGACAAAACTCGAGAAAAAGACTTCATCGAAATTGCCGTGGTATCGCCAGCCGATGCTGTTGGGGATCACCATTGGTGGCGTGGTCATCGTGGGGCTCATAGTTCTAATAATCGTCTTTTCGCGCCCCGGGGAGAGCTTCCAGGTAACGCGCCCCATCGGGCAAGATTTTCTGCCGGAGATGGGCGATCCCAACGCTCCCGTAACAGTCTATGAATACTCGGACTATCAGTGTTCAGCGTGTGGCTACTTTGCCAAGCAACATAAGCCCAAAATCGAAGATGACTATATTAAGACAGGCAAGGTGCGCTTGATCTTTAGGAACTTCGCGTTCTTGGGGCAAGAGTCGGTATGGGCTGCCGAAGCCGCGTATTGCGCTGCAGAGCAAGGGGGCTTTTGGGCTTATCACAACAAGCTTTTTGCTAATCAGCGCGGGGGGAATCGTGGGGCGTTCAGCAAGCCCAACTTGGTGCGCTTCGCTCGAGAGCTGGGGCTTAAAGTCGAAGACTTCCAGAGATGTCTTGACTCTGGAAGATACAGACAGAAGATCCAAGACGAGCTGCGCGAGGGCGAAGCCCAAGGCGTCAACTCTACGCCCAGCTTCATCGTCAACGGTCAGCTGGTGCGCGGCGCAGACTACTTGCGCTTGCGCGAACTGATCGAGAGAAATCTCCCCTAACGCGAGCCCCTTGACAAAGGCCACGCCAGCCCGTACTCTCTTAGCGAAGAGGAGGGCTCATGTGGCGTGGGTGTGTTTGTGGGCTTATCGCGGCGGCCCTGGCGGGCGCTTCTGGGCTCGCCCAGCTCAAGATTGAGAATATCGAACTGGGGTTCAATGGGCGCTTCTTCCCAGGCACGTTTACCCCTATTGCTGTTACAATCAGCTCTGCCGCGATAGCTCAGAACTTCACGCTGGAAGTCTCTCAAGAGATACGGGAAGAGCGCCGCGCCGTAGAACGATTACGGGTGCCGGTGAGCCTGGCACCGGGGACGCGTAAGAGCATTTCGTTTGATTTCCCCATCTCTAGCATAAGCGCCCCATTGCACATTAAGCTTATTGCCGGCAATCAAGAGCTCGCTCGTTCTGCGATAGAAGTGCGCGAGCTGTGGAGCGAGGCCCCCTTGTCCTTGGGGATCGCCGTCGCGCACGTGCCCCCTCTTGAGCTGATAGACCTAGAAAAGCTTCCTAAGCGCTGGACAAGCTATGAGGGTGTGGGACGGATCTTCTGGGGGCGAGCCGATCCGGTGCGCTTGAACACGGAACAGCGCCAAGCGTTGCAAGGCTGGCTTGTGCGCGGAGGCGAGTTGATTATTCTCTCAGGTGAGAATTGGTACGAACAAGCTTCCCCCCAAGGATGGTGGGCTCAGCTTTTGCCCATCACTGATGGGAGTGTGGTGCGCCGCGAGTTCAACGGCCAAGAGATCTTCTGGCTCGAAGGGAACCTGCGCGCGGGAGCGCGTGTGACCCTCACTTATCAAGGGCGCCCACTCGTATGGGAGCGCCCTGTGGGAAGGGGCACGGTCGTGCTCGTCGCCGTCGCGACTCTCCCAAAAGAGCTCAAGCTTTCGGAGCTGTCTCGTCGCCAGACTGCTGAAGACGATCTCGTGATCGTCGGGGCACTGGGGGCGCTGACAATACCCTTTCCTTCGCGGGAGCTCATCAGCGTGCTTCTGATACTCTTTGTGTTCGGGGTCGGACTCAGTGGGATGTTCCGCTGGAGGAGAACTCCTCTTGGGGTTGGCTTAGCTGCCCTTATAGTGTCGGGTGTGCTCTTGAGCTACCAAAACAACCCGGAGTTCTCCAGCGAGAAATATTCGCTAGACATAGGAATTGTGCAGATCTGGTCTAAGGAGCCCTTCGCGTGGGAGCGCAGCTGGTATGGGATCTTTTTTCGCCGCTCTCGCGATGAACGCCTTCTTATGTCTGCAGATATAGTGGGTGCGATGAAGCCGTCGCGTCAAGAGATGCATTCTCCAAGGGAGATTGTGAGGGGGCTTACGCTCAGCGGGGACTGGCAGATCGGTTTTCATAGCGAGCGCGACTCTGTCAGTTTTTTTAAAGCGGAGCGCTTGGTGGAGCCCTTCGTACACTTCGCGATCACTGGTTCTACAGTGCGGGTCTCCAACCGCGCCCCTGTGGCATTGCAGGACGTGATCGCGTATAGTGGGAATGATCTTTATATGCTGGGAACGATTCCGGCTCAGACAGGGGTCGTGCGTCCTCTGCGAGAGCGTATCAGTAAGACCGAATGGATCAACACTCTCACACCGGAGCGTCGCAGGATATGGCAACAATGGGGGCATATGTCGAGCGAGATGGGGCTCATCGGCTGGATAGAAGACATGAGGGCTTCGCCCATTCATCCGGCTCCGGGTGAGAGCCGGACAGTCCTCCGGCTCGTGCTCGCTGAGGGAGATTGAATCATGCGCTATCTTCTGAGCTTGAACAGCTCATGGTCGACATATGTGAGCTATCTGATCTTGACCGGGATTCCATTGTTGCTGGCGTTGCCGTCTCCGGCTCGAGTAGATGCGCTTATCGAGCCTCGCTTGAATTTAGCTTCTGTCTTTATGATCATCACTACGGTGCTCTTCACCGTGTACTCATTCAACTTTGGGCTGGCCTACGCAAGGCTCGATATTCCTCCCCACGAGATCCGTATCAACCTATTCGCTCATATTCTCTTTTTGGTGGTGCTGAGTCTGCCCTATTGGACGGTCTTCGCTGGTATCACCGGGCACGGGCTGGACCGTCTATGTGGGGCTTTGGGATATTTAGGGCTCTATGGGGCATGTTGGGCAGTGGTTGGCGTGCCCATTGGGCGGCGCTGGGCCACAGAGATCGCGCAGTTTCATATGAAATACGCTTTGCTCATTGTCGGCATTGGCGTGACGTTCTTCGTGCTCAGACCGCTGAATCCGTTCTTGATGCTCTCGCTGTGGTTTGGTGAGGGCGCGCTACGCGAGCAAATGGGATTTTTGCTCATGGGCTATCTGGTGTTAGCAACGGCGTTAGGTATTCTGTCATGGTGGGGAATTCGAGGGAGGAACCGTGCATACGTTCAAGACAATACGCGCTAAATTAGAGCGTCGTCAGCGATTGGTGCAGGGGAGTGCTCTCGCGAGCTGGGCCTTGCTGGGCAGCTTGGGAGTGACCGCGCTCATGCTGCTTGGAAGTGCCTTTGGGATTTGGGATGCTGTCTCGTTATTCGCTTGGATAATCGCTAATATTCTTGTCGGTGTCCTAGCATTTGTGCTGGGGTGGGTTCGCCCTCTTGATACAGGCGAGTTGCTCTTTCGTGCGGATCGCCAGTTGTACAGTAACGAGAGACTCGTAACGCTCTATGAACTCAGCCTGGGCCATGGCCCGCAAGAGTTCCTTCCGTTGTTGGAGCGCCAACTCGATCGGCTCTCAGTGAACGCAGCGCAAGCCCTGCCCCTACCGTCGCGGGACAAGTGGCGCTGGGCGGTCGCCACGATCTTAGCTATCGTCTGCGTGAGCATGACGGGCTTCGTTCAGTTGGGGTCGCTCTTCGTGCGCACCGAGACAGATCAATCAGAGACAGCTTCTCAGGCGAGCCTGGAGTCTCAGCGAGCATTGCAGCTGCTTGAGTGGTTGCAGATGCCTCCAGCAGAGCTTGCTCAGAAACTGATGTCGATGCGGGAGCGTCTTGAGAGAGCCCGTGCCGCGCTCGCGCTCAACCCCAACGACCCGCGCGCTCGCACTGCGCTCCAGCAGCTTCATGCCGAGCTCACCCAAGAGCAGCAGCGCCTTGTGCCTCCGCTGCCCCCGGCTGAAGAAGAGCAACCAACGGGATCTCGCTCTGAATCCTCTCTGGTCGAGGGCTCTCCAGGCGAGCCGCGTCCTCCCCAGCAGGGCTCTGCTGAGGCGCTAGAGTTCAATCAGCTCTTGCAGAGCTTGCGCAGCGTCTCTGAGCAAGCGCAAAGCCTCTCCCCAGAAGAGCTGCAGAAGCTGTTGGAGCAGCTCCGCGAAACCAATCCTGATGCTGCAGCCCTCGCCGAGCAAGTCTTACAGTTGACGCAAACCCCTGAAGAGTTTCGTGAACGCCTCGAAGAGATCTTGCGAGAGCTTGAATCACGTCAAGCCCTCCGCGAACAATTAGAGAATCTGCAGCGCGAGCTCGAATCAGCGCTCGCACAAACTGAGCCTCAAATTGCACGTGAAGAGTCTTCTTCGGGCTTCCCAAGTGCTATGTCTTCCAGCGAAGAGGGCTCTCCTCAGGCTCAGCAACAGGGCTTAGCTTCAGAAGCTCACGGCATCCAGTCTCAAGAACGACAAGAAGAAGGGCAGACGTCAGCCGGTGCAGGGCGCGGCACAGCTCCGCTCGACCCGGAAGCTGCCCAAGATCTGCCCGATCTCTCCCAGTTGCGTGAGCGCTCCCGCGCGCTCTCAGTCCCAGGCTCACAACAAGACGATCTTGAAATACTCTTCGAGATCGTCACTCTGGAGCTGCCCCAAGGGAGTGAGACTTCTCCAAGTACCACTCTCGTGCAGATCGACTACGGCAAAGTCGAAGCCCTGCTCGATATGCTCGAAATCCCTGAAGAGCTCCGCGACGCTGTGCGCCAGTATTTTCTGAGTCTCAGCCGTCAACGCTAAAGGAGAGCCATGGTCACGGAAAAGAGAATTCGCGAACTGCAGGAGAAATTCCACGAGCTCATAGAAGAGATTCGGTCTGTCATCATCGGCCACGAAGAAGTTATCAAGCAAGTGCTCATCGGGCTATTGTGCGGGCAGCATTTATTGTTAGAAGGGGTGCCGGGGCTGGGCAAGACGCTGTTAGTGCGGACGCTGGGTAGGGCGTTGGGCTTACAATTTGCGCGCATTCAGTTCACCCCGGATTTGATGCCCGCGGACATCATCGGCACGCGCATTCTCGTCGAAGACGAATCGGGCCGACGCCATTTTGAGTTTGCTCGCGGACCGATCTTCGCCCATCTGGTCTTAGCTGATGAGATCAATCGTGCGACACCCAAGACGCAATCAGCGCTCTTAGAAGCTATGCAAGAGCGCAGCATCACCGTCAGTGGGGAGACGTACAAACTCGAAGAGCCGTTTATGGTCTTAGCGACGCAAAATCCCATTGAGATGGAAGGGACGTACCCCTTGCCCGAAGCCCAAATCGATAGATTCTTCTTTAAGATTCTCTTGCGCTATCCGTCGCTTGGTGAGCTCGAGGAGATCTTAAGACGTCACGGGGGCGGTCAAGAATCTCAGTCTGTAAGACAAGTCTTAACGCGCGAGGAGCTCTTAGAGGTGCAGCAGCTTGTGGCGCAATGGCCGACAGCGTCGCCGCTGCGCCGCTACGCGGCGCGGCTCGTCTACGCGACACAGCCCTCTTCAGAAGGTGCACCGGAGCTCGTCAAAAAGTATGTCGAATACGGGGCGAGCCCGCGCGCGGCGCTCGCGCTCATCTGGGGCGCCAAAGCCCATGCGTTCCTCTCCGGGGAGCTCAATACGCGCATCGTCGACATCCAAGCGGTCTTTTACCCCAGTTTGGTCCATAGAATTATTCGGAACTTCCGTGGGGAGGCCGAGGGCATCCCCGTGGAGAGGATCTTGCAGCAAATCTATGACCAGATCCAGCCTACGTAGGCGTTTTGCAGACGAATCGTTCTGGAAGCGGCTGTCCGCGCTCCAGCTCTTGGTACAACGTCGGGCAGAAGGCCAGGCTGGCCCGTGGACGACCCGCCGTGTCGGTATGAGCTTGGAGTTCGCCGAGTACCGCGAGTACTACCCCGGCGATGACTTTCGCTATGTCGATTGGAATCTGTATGGGCGGCTGGACCGACTCTTTGTGAAGGTCTTCCATCGTGAGGAGAACATCCCCGTCTATGTGCTCATAGACACAAGCCGCTCGATGGCTGTGGGAGACAAGCTCTCCTACGCGACCGAGCTCGCTGGAGCTCTCTCGTACATAGCGCTCAAGGATATGAACCGTGTAGGGGTTTTTGCGTTTGCGCGAGCTCTCATCCAAGGGGTACCCTCGCGCAGCGGCCTGGCACACATCCAAAAAATCATGAACTTCCTCGAAAATCTCGAATCCCGCGATCAAACGTCCATGAGCGCGGCTTTGGAAGAATTCAGCAAGCTCCCATTGCGTCGCGGCTTAGTAGTTCTGCTCAGTGATATGCTCGACCCTGCAGGATGTGAGCAAGGGTTGCTCCATTTGCTCGTGAAGCGCCATGAGATTGCGCTCGTTCAAATTCTTGCCGCAGATGATCTGAATCCGCCAGTGCAGTATGAAGCGCGGCTTGTGGACAGCGAAGGGCTGGCAGAGTTTTCCGTATCAGCTGGGGCAGTAACACGCTACCGCCACAAGTTGCTCCAATACGAGCACAATTTGGAGACGTTCTGTCGCACGCATCAGATTCGATATAAGTTGCTCTCGGCAGCGCGGCCGCTGGAGCGCGCCCTCTTCGAAGACTTGCGGGGGGTGCTCTTCGCATGATCTTTCTCAGCGCGTGGGCATTTGGGCTCTTGGGCTTTGCAAGCGTGATAACTCTCCTATACTTTCTGCGGCGCCGTGAGGAGCGCCATATTGTCTCGGCCATCTGGCTCTGGGAAGAAGAGCACGAGCGCCCGCGCAGCGCCCTGACGTTCTTATGGACAAAGATTTGGTTATTGCTCGTGCAATTAGCAGCTCTTGCAGCGCTCGTCTTCGCCCTTGCAGAGCCAACGCTCACTCAAGAGTTTCTCGGAGGGGGTACACTGGCGATTATCATTGACGGCAGCGCGAGCATGCAGACGTCTGAACACGGCATGACCCGCTACGAGCAAGCGATCGCACAAGCTCTTGAGCTGATCGAGCAGCGCCGTCCCCATCGTCTTACAGTCATTCAAGCCCAGCAGAATCCCAAGCTCCTTGTGCCCCTTACGGAAGATAAAGCGCGTGCGCTCGTGGCTGTGCGAGCTTCTCAGCCGACGCTCCAGGGCGACGCCGCACCCTCGGATATTATCGAGTTTCTGCGTAGCCAAAGCGAGCTGAATAATTTCGATGACGTGATCTATTTGAGTGATCACAAGTTCTCTGGCTCACTCCCCGTACGCTGGGTCCCCGTAGGTAAGCCCGCAAAGAATTTAGCGATCACAGGATTTGCTGCGCGCCCCATGCCCGATGGAACGCCGCGTGCTGCCTTGTGGGCCCGCGTCCAGAATTTCTCAGAAGAAGCGCTCGAAGGCACCCTGAAGCTCTTCGCCGAAGAGGTTGAGGTTCTCCAAGAGCGCCTCTCTGTGGGCCCCGGAGAGCATCGCTCAGTCGAAGTGGTGGCACCATTATATAGTCGCTTTCGTGCCGTGCTCGACGTCGCTGATGATTTTGTCTTCGATAACGTTCGGTACTCGCTCATTCCCAGGCGCCCGAGACTGAAGATTCTTTGGTTAGGAGAGCGCAATTTCTTTCTGATGCGCGCGCTCAGCACATTCGCTGAGGTCTCTATACAAGCAGATGAGACAGCAAGCCATGATCTCATTATTGCTCATAACACAGCGATACGTCCTGCAGGTACAGTGTTGCTGATCAACAGCGCTGCGGAGCCCTGGGTAGTGCGGTCAGGGAGCACGGGCGAGCCTGGCCCGCTGCGAGTCCTCGCTCCGGCTCACCCCATCGTGCAGAACGTGCGTGCAGAGCATCTGCGTCCAGCGGCGTTCTCTGCTGTTCAGCTGGCCCCAGGCGTGCGGACGCTGATCGCTTCCGGTGATCAGACCCTCTTAGCAACATATAGATCTGGGGGGTTCAGCTTTGTTTATCTTGGGGTTGACTTGAAGAACTCCCCTTTGGTGCTCACCCCAAGCTTTCCTATACTCGTGCGCAACAGCATCTCTTGGCTCGTGCCTGAGCTTGGCCTTCCCTCGGAACGATTTGTCTCAGAAGGGTTTGCCACGCTGGGTTTTACGGATCAGACGGCGATCAACCTAGACCCAACTGAGTCCAATGTGAATCGTCTCAGCTCTTCTCCTACTGCTAGAGAGAGCCCTCGGGCAGCCACGGGCCAGGCGTACACCCCGCTGTGGTATCTTGGAGCGTGGGCGGCGCTGGGCGCGCTCTTCGCGGAGTTCCTCTGGCATTACTGGGGCGTGTTGCGGCGTCGTGAGGTGGAGCTATGAGCGTGATCATTGACGCGCCGTGGGTCTTGCTAGGGGTCGTCGTGCTCGCTGTGGGGATATGGGCGACGCGCAAGCGCTGGCGCAGTCTCCCTAAGGGCGAGCACCTCGCGAGCCTCGCGCGCGTTGGGGCGCTTGCTCTACTTTGTATTGCCCTCTCCAACCCGCGCTTTGCTGTGGGTGCTTCGGAACGCTTCATCTATTTTGTAGTCGACCGCTCTGCGAGCGTGGGCACAGAGCCATCAGAGCTTTTGCAGATCATCCGAGCATTGGCCCAGCCGGCTGATAAAGTCTCTTACGGGCTCATCAGCTTTGGCGCAGAACCGCTGATCGAGACGAGCTTTGCCCCCACGCTCTCGCTCGCGGAGTTCCAGACGGAGCCGGATCAAACTGCCACGGACCTCGCCAGCGCGATCCGCCTAGCGGTAGAGACCCTCCCGCGCACCGGCCGCCGTGAGATCATCGTGCTCACTGACGGACAGATGACCTCCGGAGATATTTATTCTGTCTTAGCACGTGCCCGCGATGAGGGTGTGCCCATTCACGTCTGGCCCCTTGGTGGGGATTTTCCAGAAGTGTGGCTGCACGACCTGCAGGTGCCCTCCGAAGTCCCTGTGGAAGTGCCCTTCTCCTTGCGTGTGGAGGTGGGCGCAACCACCCGCGGGACCGGCACAGTGCTCTTGTATCGAAACGATCAGCTTATCCAGACAGTTTCTATTGAATACACTCCGGGAATCCAAGAGGTCCGTTTGACCGATCACCTCGAAACCCCCGGCGCGTTTGCGTACCGGATCTATCTGAAAGCTGAAAGAGACCGTATTGCGCAAAACAACGAACTCTACGGCGTGACGACCATTCCTGGTAGCCCGCAGGTGCTCATTGTCGAACGCTCTCTTGGAGAGAGCACCGTCGCGCGTCTTGTGCACAGCAGTGGTCTCTCGTTCGAGCAAAAGGAGCTCTCTGAACTGAGAGCGCTTCCGCTGGCAGAGTATAAAGTGATTATTCTCAATAATATCCCGATGGAGCAACTCACGAAAGAGCAGCGTCGTGCTCTGAAGAATTTCGTCGCTGATCTTGGGGGAGGGCTATGGGTGATTCAAGGGCGTGAGGCCGTCGCGGGCTTGGAAGAGCAGACTGGTCCAGAGCTTGCGGATCTCGAGGAGTTTTTGCCCGTCTCGTATTTGGCTCCTGAGCCCTATCAAATTCCCGGGTTGGCTTTGGTCTTCGTGATGGATCGTTCGGGGAGCATGGGCGACCCTGCCGGCGGCGTCCCCAAGATAGAGATTCTCAAACGCGCAGCCCTCCGCAGCTTGGATGTCCTTGATCCTGAAGACTGGGTCGGGCTCATCGCGTTTGATACTGACTTCGAGTGGATCGTCCCGCTCAAGCCTCTTGGGGACCGACGCGACTTCCAGAGCAGCATCCAGCGCCTGAGCGCCAACGGTGGCACCGATCTCTATTTTGCCCTGAAATCCGCGTTCGAGACCCTCGAGAAGACCCCAGCGCGTGTCAAGCACATCATAGTCTTTACTGACGGGCATAATAATAATAGGCGCGAGCGTGAGTATCAAGAGCTGTACGGACGTTTCCAAAAGAGCGCTGTCCGCATCTCCGCCCTGGGGATTGACCGGGAGCCCAATGAAGCGTTTCTCATAGATCTGACGACAGCCGGGCGCGGGCGCTATCAGCGTGTGCACCAGTTTACGGACTTACCTGCCTTCTCGCTGCGCGAGGTGCGTCGGATCGCGCGGCTCCGTTGGATCGAAGGGCAGAGCCTCGTGCGTGCCCTCACCCCTGGGAGAGCAGAAGACTTCCCTCCTGTGCGCGGGTACGTGCTCACGCACGAGCGTCCTGGGGCACAGACAGTGCTCGTCGCTGTTCCTGACGAGAACCCGCTCTTAGCTTTCCGGCGCTATGGCCTGGGGCACGTCGCCGTGCTCAACACTGATCTTGAAGGTGATGGTGCACCGGAATGGCTTCGCTGGCCAGGGCTGGGCGAACTCTTTGCCGAGAGCCTCGCTCAGATCTATCGCCCCATCCCGCGTCAGGGTGAGCTCAGCGTGCAGACCATGATGAGCGATGAGAGCTTAGAGATCATTGCTGATATGCGCCAGCAAGACCGCTGGATCTCAGACGCAGAACTATATGCCCAACTGACCGGCCCAACTCACAGAGATATAGTGCTCTCGCCTGTAGCTCCTGGGCGGTATCGCGCTCAGCTTGAGCGCGTCCCTAGCGGGCAGTATACCTTACGTATAGAAGCCAAGCGCGCGGGCCAGATCCTCATTGAAGCTACAAAGCTCGTCGCTATCCCGTACGCGAAAGAATATCGCTATGTTGGACTCAACAGCGACCTTGTGAACGAGATCACCCGCGTTACAGGTGGTCAGATCATAGAACGAACAGTTCTGCCGCAGCCATCGGGCAAGATTGCCCAAGAGACCTATCGCGTGCTCTGGCCTTGGGCGCTTATGATCGCGTTAGGGCTCTTTATAACTGACTTAGCTCTGCGCAAGCTAGGGTGGCTCCTTGAGCGCTGACGACTTGTCTGCAGGCTCTCCTGTTTGCTATTATGATCACAATATCTTGAGGAGGTGGTCGTGTGTTCGAGCGGATCTTTGGCGGGTTCAGTCACTGGGCAGCAATCCCATTGCGCATAGCCATAGGGATTATCTTTGCCGCTCACGGTTGGCAGAAATTTGCGAATGGGCTTGATGGCGTTGCCAAATTCTTCGGGAGTGTGGGGATTCCCTTGCCGGAGGTCTCGGCATTTATCGTCGCGTTTGTAGAATTAGTCGGCGGGATCGGCCTGATCTTGGGATTTTTTACGCGCTACTGGGCGCTTTTGCTCTCTATCGTTATGATCGTTGCGATCTTCACGGTGAAGCTCCAAGGGGGGCTGCTTGGGGCTGGAGGGCGCCCAGGCTACGAGTTCGACCTAGCCCTTTTAGCTGGCTGTATCGCGCTCTTGCTGACAGGCCCAGGGCCGATCTCACTGGAGCGGGTGATCCTCAGCCGCGAATTGTAGTCACCCAATTTTCACCATCTCTGTATGTACTTGGAACGGAG
>FMSI01002401.1_pt1 | contig 14233 bp, 14 predicted proteins | sample 1504471 | NCBI WGS metagenome assembly FMSI01 (sample SAMEA4475357, study PRJEB15587) | soil metagenome | biome: Soil; feature: Field | place: India | collected 2015-03-11 | depth 0 m
AGCCACAGTTATTGGATGTGGGAAAGCTCCATAAAGTTGCATGCCACCTTATCAGCTAGGAGGTGACCATGTGAAAATATTAGTTATAAATCCAGTTGGTACAGATCGATGGGATAAAAAGGATGAGGAATATCTTAAGAAATTTTTAGATAAGATAAGAATAGTGAAGTGAAAGTAGTAAGCCTCAAAAAAGGACCAAGCTCTCTTGAAACTTTTGCGAGTAAAGCGATTGTCTGTGAGGAAATTCTTGAAATAATTGATAAGAATAGGGGGCAATTATGATGCAATCATTTTAAATTGCTTTGGCGACCCATGTATTGAAGCAGCTAGAGAAATAGCAGACGTTCCGGTTCTGGGTCCAGGCGAGACTTCAATGCATATTGCATGTCTCCTAGGACATAAATTCTCAGTCATATCACTACAAAGAAAACCGCACTTTAAATCGAACTAAACATTAGAAAAATTGGGTTGGAAAGCCGACTTGCAGCAATTGTTCCGTTGGACATTGAAGTTAAGAATCTTGAAAGAAACCCTGAAAAGGCCATACAAATTGTTGTTGAAAAAGCAAAGAAAACCATAATAAAAGACGGAGCAGATGTCACTGTTTTAGGCTGTACGGCCTTAGCTTAGTGGGCGGAGGAAATACAAAAAGGTTAAATGTCCCAGTGATAGAGCCAGCTGCCACAACATTAAAAGTTGCACAGATGTTATGCACATAAGTTTTAAATGTCTAATAAAATCTAGAAACTGAAGTTGTAAGTTAACTCTCGCTTCCTACGGCCTCAAGCATTCGATACATAGATTCGTATGACCTTGCATATCGTGGATCTGCCTTTGCCAGCTTACTTTTTACGGTCTCTACTTTTTCAACGAAGGCGGTTTTTTCTTTCTGTTTTATTATTTTTAACCATTCCTTAGTTTTATCTGAAAGAATTTCTCCAAGCTTACCTATTTTTGGAAGTCCCATTTGTATGCTTACAGCAAGTTCCGCTTCTTCGGAGACCACAGCTTCCACCATTGTTAATAAAAGCTTGTAGCTGACTCCGGAAACATATTTTGCCTTAGTGAATTGCCCGTAACTTAACAGCGTATCGCAGACAACATAACTTAAGAAATATGGAAGCCCTATCACAACCGACATGATTTTATCATGTTCTTTTGGAGACATAAAGAAAACTTTAGCGCCTTTGCTTTCTAGCCATTTGCCAAAATCTCTAGCTAAGACTTGTTCTTTAACATTTGTGGGTGTTAGAATAAAATTCTGATTTTTAATGTTTTTAGCACCTGGCCCAAACATCGGATGAGCGCCTAACGTGACAGCATCTTTTATATACTTATGCATTATGTTTACCGGAGCTTCTTTGACAGAACATATATCCATAACTTCTTGCCCACGGTGAACGTGGACGCTTATCTCTTTAACCAAGTCTTCGAAACTTTCAATGGGTACACATATTAAGATCCTGTCTGCCCTTTCCACAGCATTTACATTGTCTGCGGTTTCAACGTTTAACTCCTCCTTCAGCATTTGTAACTTTTTATAGTCCTTATCTGAAACTACAACGGTAAAACCTTGCTCAAGAAAGAATTTTGCAAACCATTTCCCCATTCGCCCGGCGCCTATTATCGCTATCCTCATTTAAAAGCCTCAGCAATTATTTTAAGACCAGGTTCGATTTCGTCGTCCGGGGCTGTTAAAGATATTCTAAAGTGTTCTCGATAATCACCGAATGAAGTCCCAGGTGTCACTGCAACTCCTTTATCCAAAAGGTCAAAGCAGAACTTTTCAGAGCCTAACCCATTAAGCTTCGGAAAGAGATAGAAAGGCGCATCCGGCTTTGTAAATTTCAATTTTGTATTTGAAAGCATCTTACAGGCTAAATTTGCCCTCTTTTGATAGTTCTCTCGTATAGTTTGTATAATTTCATGTCTGAGCTCTAATGCCTTTAAGGCTGCCTCCTGAATAAAAACTGGAACGTTTGTCAGTGTTATTTGATTAAGCCTTATGATTTTGTCCGTTAACGTTTTATCTGCAATGATGTAACCTATCCTCCACCCAGTCATGGCAAAAGTTTTTGAAAAACTTTTAACTATTATGTGTTCGCCATTATACTCCAGAAGGCTCTTCGCCTTGACAAAACTTATGTCCGCATAAACTTCATCCGATAAAATTTTTACTCCCCTCTCATTTGCCACGTCCACTATTTTCTCCACAACTTTTTCATTTATCACCTTGCTTGTGGGGTTGTTAGGATTGTTGAGTATGATAAGCTTTGTTTTGTCATCGATGAGAGCTTCAAGGTTTCCGGCTTCTACCTCCCAATTTGATTCAAACCTAGTTTTTACTAGTTTCACGTTGGCTCCTAGGCTTTTGGCCGCCAAATCATATGCTGTCCAGTGCGGACTCGGAATTATTACATTGTCACCCTTTTCAAACAACAGATACATAGCTGCAAAAATTGCCCACTTAGAACCATGAGTCACTACAATGTTGTCTACATCAACTCCGTGAATTTCCGCTAAGACTTCCCTTAGCTCCTTCTCCCCAGCAGCAGAGGCATATTTCGTTTTACCTTTTTTCATCGCTTCAAAAGCAGCCTCAACAATTTCCATCGGAGTCTGTTGGTCAGGATCTCCAAGGTTAAACTTTATAATCTTTTTTCCTTCCTTTTCAAGTCTTATTACTTTCTCGTTTATTTCGTATAACATAACATTTCAACTAGTCTTGGAATGTGACCAGTATTTAAAATTTACATAATGCAATAGTATAGAGCTGTGCTGCTTACACTTCTTGAACATGTATACTCATATCTATTATCTTTCGATAAATGTTCATAACATCTCCGGGGTTAAGCCCCAACTTCAAGGCTTTTTCTTTCACTTGGTTATATTTCTCTTCTTCTCTACCGAGATCTTTCACTGGAATCCCTTGCTTCCGCTTTATTCTACCTATCTTCTTGGAAATTTCTATTCTCTCCTTTAGTAATAAGAGAATTTTCTCGTCTATCTCGTCTATTTTTTGTCTTAATGCTGTTATTTTTTCCAACGCTATCTCTTCCTCCCTAGAACTCTTGGTATTTTTCCGGCTCTTATCATGAAGTCTGCTAGGATTATTGCTACCACTGATTCTATTACTGGAACTGCTTTGGGTACTATGCATGGGTCGTGTCGCCCCTTTATCTGCAACGTAGCTCCCTCGAGGCTTGATAGATTTATGGTTTTCTGCCTTTTTGCTATTGATGGCGTCGGCTTGATGGCAGCTCTAACAACGATGGGCATTCCATTAGATAGGCCGCCGAGAACCCCGCCTGCATTGTTTGTTAATGTTATCACTTTGCCGTTCCGTATGGCATAGACGTCGTTGTTTTCAGATCCCTTTATGGCGGCGGCTTTAAACCCGACACCAAACTCGACTCCTTTCACGGCTGGCACAGCGAAAATGGCCTTTGCTATATCAGCGTCCAATGCGTCAAATATTGGTTCGCCAACACCCACAGGAACATTTGAAGCTATGCATTCCACGATGCCTCCGAGGCTGTCCCCCTCTTTCCTTGCTTCGATTATGGCTTTTTCCATGGATTGCGCATAAGCTGGATCTGGGCATCTCACCGAATTCTTGTACGTTCCTTCTCTAATTTGTTCCAGCGATGGTGTTTTCTTCATCTTAATTCTGCCTATAGCTTTAGTGTATGCCAACACTTCAACACCGAACATTCGCAGCAACTTCTTCGCAACAGCTCCTGCCATAACAAATGATACAGTAATTCTTCCAGAGAATCTTCCGCCTCCCCTGTAATCGTTAAATCCGCCATACTTGATGTGAGCTGTGTAATCTGCGTGTCCAGGTCTCGGCAAGTTCTTTATAACTTCATATTCTGAGGACATCGCCTCCTTATTCCAAACTAGCATGCAGATGGGTGCTCCCGTAGTGTATCCTTCAAAAATTCCTGACAAAAATTCCACAATGTCTTTTTCAATTCTTCCAGAAGTTATTTCCGGTTTTTGAGGGATTCTCTTGTCTAATTCCGCTTGTACATCCTCTTCAGTAATAGGAAGCCCTGCAGGACAACCGTCTATAACAGTGCCTACACATTTACCGTGGCTTTCCCCGAAAGATGTTACGACGAAGGCTTTACCGATCGAGTTTGCCGTCAACTATATTCGCCCCCAGCAAGCGTAAGTCTCTGAAGAATTTCGGATAAGACTTTCCCACACACTCAGCGTTCATAATTATCGTGTCGCCCTCAGCGCCCAACGCAGCAACAGCACAAGCCATCGCTATCCTATGGTCGCTGTGCGAATCTATCACGGCACCATGGAGTTTACATGGACCCCTTATTATTAAGCCATCCCCCTTTATGGTTATGTCGGCACCCATCTTCCTAAACTCTGTGTAAAGTGAGGTTAATCTATCGGACTCCTTATACCTTAGCCTTCCAGCATTACGTATCTCAGATGTACCCGTTGTATAGCATGCGATGGCTGCGCATGCCGGCACCAAGTCTGGAATATCTTCTGCGTTAACGTTTACAGCGTCACGGAGCTTGCCATCAACTTCAACGAATCCTTCGCCAATTTTCACTTCTAAGCCTGACCACCTAAGTATTTCTAAAATTGCTTTATCTCCTTGTTTTGATGAGTAATCAAGATTGTAGATTGTTATTTTTGATGAGGTTATGGCGGCAGCGGCTAGAAGATAAGCCGCGGAGGAAAAGTCTCCTGGAACTCTATGTTTAAAAGGTTGGTAGGTTTGCCCGCTTGGCACTCGTATTTGGCTAAAATCTTCTGAAATTTTAATTTTTATGGAGTGCTTGCATAACACTTCTAAAGTCATCTCAATGTAACTTTTAGATTCAACTGGTTTTGTGAGGTTTATTTTTGTGTCCTTTTTGGCGAGTGGGCAAGCAAATAAGAGACCGGATGCAAATTGGGAGCTTATATCGCCCCTTAAGGTTGTTTCTCCACCTTTAATTCCCCCACCATGAACCACTATGATAGAAGGGTTTTTAGCGTTGCGCTGTGCCTCCACCCCAAGCTGCTGTAGGCTTTGGAGCAACGGTTCTATGGGCCTTCTGCTCAACGACCGCCCCGCAACAAATTTTGTGTTTCCAAGGGCGAGAGCAGCGATTGGGATTATAAAGCGTAATGTAGCTCCCGACTCCCGGCAGTTCACCGGTTTTGTAGGTGCCTTTAGGAGTGGTTGTCCATTCACTTCCCAAAAATCATCATTTTGTCTTACGTTGGCTCCAAAAGCCCTTACAGCTTCTAACGTTGCCAGCGTGTCATCGGAAACTAAGGGTTTTTCTATAGTTGTTTCTCCATCAGATAGAAGTGCAGCAATAAGCATTCTATGCGTATAAGACTTAGATGGTGGGGCGTTAACCTCCCCGCTTAATTTTTCCGTGGGTTTAATAATAACCGTTGTCAGGGTGAGACCTCCAAAACTTTAGCTTTTTCATGGTTAACCCGCGTCTCCACGATCTCGCCCTCGTATTTCATTAGAACCTCCTTAACGCATCCAACTTTATCTTCGGTGGCAACAACTGTTACCGCTGGTCCTTTCCCAGAAAGCCCAGCGGCAATTGCTCCCGCCATCAATGCATCTAGGGCTATTGAAGCGTTATATCCTAGGGCTGAAGAGTATATTAGCCCATTTAACGTTAGAGCTGCCCAAAAGTCCCCTTTTAAGGCCTTTTCATAAGCCACTTTAACCAGAGGCGCCAAAGCTTGCATTTTTTGGATATTAACGCTGCTCGTGTAAACTTTGGTTTTTGGTATGTGAAATAAAACGGTGAGGTTTTCAGGCGCTTTAAAGCGTTTGATTATCTTCCTTTTTAAGTTGTCTGTGACAACAACCCCGCCAAAATAGGATGCACAAGCGTCGTCGAAAGCTCCTGTTATGGTAACCCTCGCCTCGAGGGCCCCCTCAACGCCCAAATTCACTACTGTTAGATCGACAACCTCTTTTTGCAGTGCGGCCACAGTGGCAAGGACTATGGCATTTGCAGCAGCGCTGCTGCTTTTTAATCCCCGTGCAATTGGTATGTTAGACCAAGTCTTAACTTCTGCTCCAAACTTTCCATCGAGCCCAAAATGGTTCAGAACTTTTTTCACGGTCTTTTCTATTAGCACTGCGTTTTCAAAGGGATCTGAAACAATTTCGCCCCTTATAACTTGCGGGTTGTCTGTTAGCTTAACTTCAGCCTTTGTCCACAATTTTACTCCGAAGGCTGCTCCCTTGCCTGTTGCAATAGCGTTTATTATAGTTGCTCCGCCATAGCTTATAGCCGTGGCTTTCCCGCTCAAGGTTTGGATTCTCTCCTACGGAGTTTTTTCATGATGGCTTCTCTCATAACACTTATAGGGGCGGGCTGATTCCACCAGATTTCAAAAGAAGCTGATCCTTGAAAAACAAGCATTTCAATGCCGTTTATCACTTTGGCTCCGACGGACCTCGCGTCTTTCAAAAGTCTAGTTTCAATGGGGTTATAGACTATGTCCATTACTGTAAGTTCTGGTCTCAGCATGTTCCGTTCAACAAGAGTCTGACTATTGTACGGGTGCATGCCAACAGAAGTGGCGTTAATGAGCACATTCACATCTTTAAGCCACTTTTTGAGGACGCTAGGCGAAAGTCTACCCCCAACAATTTTTTTATTAAATTTCCTTTGAAGCGCATCAGCCAATAGTTTAGCTTTGCTTCCATCTCTGTTTAAAATTCTAAGTTCACCCGCTTCTTTTGCAAGTTGGAAGGCTATGGCCCTTCCGGCGCCTCCGGCACCCAAAAGTAGAAACTTTTTACTTCTAGGCTCCACGCCGTTCTCTTTTAAGGCTTTTAACGCGCCAATGCCGTCGGTATTAAAGCCTACAAGTTTTCCATTCGTGTTAAGCACGGTGTTAACAGCTCCAACAAATTTTGCCACTGAATCAATTTCGTCTAGATAATTGATAATGGCGGTTTTATGAGGCATCGTAACGTTCATCCCGCAGATGCCAAAACCGCGCATGCCCCTTACAGCGTCTTCAAGCATCTCCTTTTTCACGTTAAAGGCAACATAAATGGCGTCGAGTTTCAAATGCTTAAAAGCTGCATTATGCATAACAGGACTCAGCGAATGCTCAATTGGATCTCCTATAACACAGAACACTTTAGTTTTTCCTGAAAAAAACTCCATTTTAGACGGCTCCCAACGCCTTGTATACCGCCTTTAATTCTTGAATTGTCATTTGTCCCTCAGCGGTTTCCATACCACGTTCTAAAGCGGCTATTGTGAAGTATCCTCCAAAAATTGGTGACAAAATTCTGGATGGTTTACCAAGGGTTCCCATGGCAAAGCAAACAACTCTAGCTTTTCCACCTTCTTTATGTAGGAAATACAGCAAAGTTAAGTTGTCCTGTAGACTTTGCGCCGTTGTAACTATCTTGCAGATGTCAGCTCCCTCTTTGATTTCGCTTTTGAGAATTCGCCGCAGTTCCGTTATTTCTGGTGTTTTTTCAAAGTCGTGAAAGGATATTATGGATTTAACGCCTATAGTGAGCAGTTCCTTTACAAGGTCTTTCAGCCAAGGAACGTCAAGTTCAATATCCACGTATTTAAACCCGTTTGAAGCAGCATTGGAAAGAATTTTTCTACGTTCTTTTTCTTTCCCTAGGAATTTTCCGCCACATTTCAGTGTTCTGACGGTTGCAATTAATGATGTTTTTGTGCAATTGGCAATGTCTTTCAGCCCTTTAAACTCGCTGAGACGATCTAGCCTCACCTCGATAAAGTCTGCTTCGCATTTCTCAGCCTTTTCAATAAGCCTTAACGCGTCGTCAAAGCTTTGAGGCATTATAGAAACGCATATTTTCACAGTCAAAGCTCTACAACCCTCTCTTCCTTAACGAGGGTTCCAAAGTGTCTTCCTCCTTCAGATATATATGCCAAAACTTCATCCCCAGGCTTCAGCTTTGTTACCGGTGTAGAACCGCCCTTTGTCACGAGTCTTATTGTCTCTGCATTTTGGGTTATTGTTTTGAAACGTTTTCCTTCCCATTCAGCCTCAATAAGCATAAGGGGACGCCATTCGATTTTGACCCTGCCAATGTTTGTAAATCTAGCTTTACCATTTCTATCCACTATCATCAACTCTTCTCCGGCTTTAAGTTCTGAGAGGTACCTCGTTCTATCGAGGGAGCACATTACATATAAAGAAACTGGACCAGCGTTTACTCTGAAAGGTCTAGGTTGAACAAAGGGGTTTTCGTGAACCTCCGCTTCTATTAGGAATAAACATGAAGACTGACAGCCAAGTAGAAGTCCCTCCCCCTCCTTCATTAAATCGCATGTATCCACGCACACTCTGGCTCCTGTTCCAATTTGTCTAACATCAACTATCTTTACTGGTACGAGTCTAGCTCTCAGTGGCTGCTTTTTGACCAAATGAGCCACATGGATAAGTTCATTCAAATCTGTTGTCTTTAAGATGACACCGTCGGCTCCAAGCTCAAGAGTTTCAAGGGCAAGTTTGGCCTCTTCTAGCGAAAAGACCTCTGCTAAGAGCTTACTTTTTCCCCTTACATTAGCTATCAGATTCTCCAGCGGTATGACCTTCCAGTCTAGACAATGAATTATGATGTAATCGGCCGAAAGGTTTGCAGCTTTAATGGCATTCCACTCATCCTCCTTGCTCTTAACCGTCACTCGGACAGCCACAGGTTTGCCATTATCTTTCACCTTGGTCAACTTTTCTGCCGTGAAGGATTCGATAACCTGGATGTCACAATCATTAACCTTTGCTGCAACTTTTATTCCTGCTTCCTTTTTCTTAATGTCGTTTATTCTTTGCTCGTCCTCAACATATATAACATCACATGTTTGACCTTCACAACTAAGAAAGCCCTCCCAAAAACTTTGCGGAACTGTTTTATCCACTTTAAGCCAAAGTTCCCCCACGTTTTAACCCCCATTTTAACTAAGATCAGAGCACTGGTGCCCGGTTATGAACGAGGCTTTAAGGATCCTTTATTTTGTTGAAACTTTACAGTCTTCGTTATTGGCGCAAGATGTTTTGTTTTTAAAGACGTCATCGCATCCTCAACGCTCCATCCCTTGTGGACTATGCCAACAAGGGCTCTAGTCATTGCTGCTGGATCTTCGTGTTGAAAAACGTTCCGGCCTATAGATACCCCCGCACAACCAGCTCTAACAGCGTCGTAAACCATTTTGAATAAGCTTTGGGAGGTGTCGACTTTTGGGCCTCCGGCAATTATCACTGGAACGGGGCATCCTTCCACAACCTTTCTAAATGATTCAGGGTCCCCTGTGTAATTTGTCTTTATTATGTCCGCGCCCAATTCCGCGCCTAGTCTAGCTGCATGAGCAACTAACTCTGGGTCGTGCTCGTTTTCTATCTTCATCCCTCGTGGGTACATCATGGCAAGCAGAGGAATACCCCATGCATCGCATTCATCCGCCAATTTGCCCAGCTCCGTCAACATTTCATGCTCGTGATTCGCGCCCACATTTACGTGAACTGAGACAGCGTCGCATCCCAGCTGAATAGCCTCTTCGATGCTGCAAACTCTTACTTTCCAATTCGCATCAGGCCCCACTCTTGTGCTTGCTGAGACGTGTATAATGAGCCCAAGCCTTTTCGTGTCGACATTTTTTACTATGCCCTTGTGTAGAACAACAGCGTCTGCACCGCCATCAACAAGCTTGTCAATTGTGCTTTGCATATTTACAAGGCCATGTATAGGGCCGCTTGTAACTCCATGGTCCATAGGAATAATCACAGTTTTACCATCATCACCGAATATTCTCTGCATTCTCTTGCTTTTTCCGCTGGACATTTCTATTTCACCTCCATAACTTCGAAGGGCTGTTCAAAATCCCATTCTAAAGATTTTTTAACAACCATTAAAGCTTCTTCAACATGAGACATGTCAACGAAAACATGTATACCCGACGCCACCGTAAACAACCCGTAAATATTAATGCCCTTTACACCTAGGGCTTTGGCTAGATTACCTATTATTCCAGGAGTCTCTTCAAGTTCTGCTGTTTTAATCTTAAGTAAAGCAAGGTTTTTCCTCACAGCAATAGCTATGGCTTCTGGATAGTTGTTAACAATTGAATGAAGTGGTTCAAGGATTTTGTTAAGTGTGCTTTCTGGAACATATAGGATAAGCGAATCATAATTGGCTGAAATTCCTAAAAGTGAAACCTCCGCGTTTTTAATTTTCTGAATAACTTGATGCAAAACCTCATAAGACTGGGAAAGCGCCCTTCCAATGATCGTTATGGAGGCCACTGTCTCTGGAAAATCTATGTTGACAATGTTACCTCCAAGGGAACCTTTAATAATAGTCCCTTCAGCGTCTAGGTCGCACCGATTGTAGTTTATAACCTTAACATCCATCCAATCTTCCTTATATTTCAGAGCTTTTCTTTGCAGAAACTTATTAGAGCAGCTTGCAAGACCAATTAATGAATTTACATCTATCTCAGGTATTTTCCTTGGAGATTTAACAAGTTTGGGATCCGCGGTCAATATGCCATCAACGTCTGTGACGAGTATGACTTTTGCTTTAAGTGCACGGGCCAATACAAGCGCTGTTATATCGCTTCCGCCCCTACCCATCGTTGTAACTTTGCCGTTTGGGGTTTTCCCAACAAAGCCGGGAACAACTACGACTGTGCCCTCATTAAGCAAAGGCAAAACATATTTACAAATACGTTCTTCGCATAGTTCTATGATGGGGTCAGCGTTCATTGGTATATCATTAGTAACAATTGGCCAGTCGTGGTCCGCTGGGTCAAAATAGCGGCATCTTACACCGTATGTTTTTAGGGTTGCCGAGAATATTCTCGCGCTTGTCCTCTCCCCCATAGCTAGAATGTCATCGATGTCCGCGTTCTTTGCCATTTTGTCGCAGTTCGCGGCTTTCTTCACAGCCTCAAGTAATAAATCTGTAGTTTTGCCCATGGCAGAAACAACTACCACAATCCTTGTTCCCTTATTCAGCTCCTTTATGACGGCCTTGACGACGTTAGATATATTTTCCCCGCTTGCTAGACTGCTTCCACCGAATTTCACGACAAGGGTAGAGCCGAGGACACGATTTTGATTCCCTTCCACAAACAAAACCTCCAAAAGGAGAAACCGAAACCAGAAAAGGCCGCGGTTTCTCCCTAATAGTTAAACATATACAAATAGCCACTAAAATAAAACTCGAAATAGGTGATTGTGGCTATTGGCTTGTTCATCGGACGAACAATAAAAACTTCAACAATATTTATACTTTTTGGTTTTTAGTTCTATGTGAGAGCACCATGTGACAGGAAATGTTTGTTTAAAAACTTTGAATGGGCAAAGCAAACGAAAATGTTTCAAGAGGTATAAGGCCAATATCAATCTAAACTCTTTTCATAAGTAATTTGTTTATTCCGTTTATCATTGCTTCGACGCTTGCCTTAACGATGTCCTCGCTTGCGCTACTAGCTGAAACAATATTTCCGTGATTATCTTCGATTTTTATCACAACTTCGGCGACGGCGTCTGAGCCGCCTGTCACCGCTTCGAGCCTATATTCTTTCAGCTTGATTCCTATAAGTGCACTTACGATTTTCTGTATTGCCTTTATCGCGGAGTCTACTGGGCCAACACCGGTTTCGGTTGCAACGTAATCTTTGTCATCAAGTGTAAGCTTGACGGAAGCCATTGGTATAGTTTCGCTTCCAGTCACGACCGTAAAGCTTGCTAGTTTGACGATGTTTTTTTCAGGCATTCCTGTAACAGCTCTTGCTATGGCAAAGAGATCAGTATCTGTCACTGGTTTTCCCTTGTCGCCTAAACTTTTCACGCGTCTAAAGATCTCGCTGAGCTGGTCCTCGTTAACGCGAATCCCAGCAGCTTCAAGCTCAGCCTTTAACCCTTGCCTTCCCGCATGCTTACCCGCGACTATTTTCCTTTTTCTTCCCACCATTTCAGGTGTTAACGGTTCGAAAGTTTCCGGTTTAACTACAACTCCTTTCGTGTGTATTCCAGATTCATGGGCAAAGGCGTTTTCACCAACAATCGCCTTATTAGGTTGGATGGCGATTCCGGTTATCCTCGAAACAAGCCTTGACGTCTCATACAGCAACTTTGTATTTACCCTTGTTTTCTTGTTGTATATTAATTGAAGAGCCATTATAACCTCTTCTAAGGCAGCGTTTCCTGCCCTTTCACCCAAGCCATTTACTGTCACATGAACTTGTGTTGCACCGCCTTCAACTCCAGCTAAAGAGTTTGCCACAGCCATTCCGAAATCGTTATGACAATGGACGCTTATTGGAACGTTTATCGTCTTTCTCAGCTCGCTTATGAGATTTTTCATGAACGTTGGGTTTGCAACTCCAACTGTGTCAGGTATGTTTATCCTATCCACTTTATTTTCCTGCGCTACTAAACACACTTTTTTGAGAAAGTCAAAATCTGTTCTAGTTGCATCCATGGGAGAAAATTCACATATAAAACCATGAGCCTTAATGTACTGAATAATTTCTTCCGTCTCCTTTAATACTCGTTCTCGTGTTCCATTTAAAACATATCTTATTTGAATATCTGATGTTGGAATAAATGCATGAATTGAGTTAACCTCGCATGCCATAGCCGCGTCAACGTCGCTTTTCGTTGCTCTAGCAAGCGCGCAAACTTCCGCTCTCAAACCTGCCTTGGCTATGTTTTTAACAGCATTAAATTCCCCTTCAGATGCTGATGGGAAACCAGCTTCGATTACATCCACTCCAAGATTGTCAAGCTGCAAAGCTATTTCCATTTTCTCTTCAGGCGTTAAGGAAACCCCGGGGGTTTGCTCGCCATCACGTAAGGTTGTATCAAAGATTCTAATGTACTCCATCTTAACCAGCCTAAGGTTATAGTTTCGCAATTTCCTCGGCTATCGCCCTGCCCATTTCCAAAGTGGTAAGCGAACCACCAAGGTCAGGAACAGACAAAGCTTTTCTTAAAGCCTCCTCAACGCCTTTATCAATTGCCAGGGCGGCTTCATGGCAGTTTTTGTCATTGTATCTTTCGCCCAGCCATTCAAGCATCATTTTTGACGCCAAGATCATAGAGCATGGATTAGCTGTGTGCGTCCCGACACGCGTTGGCGCAGACCCATGCACAGGCTCGAAAATTGCGTAATTGTCACCTATATTCCCGCCTGGAGCCATTCCTAAACCTCCAACAAGCTGAGCAGCTTCATCTGAAAGTATGTCCCCGAACATATTTGTTGTTACTATCACATCGTAATTTTGCGGTTCCTTTATCAGCCGCATTGCTGCCGCGTCAACATATTGCTCGTTAAATGAAATATCAGGATATTCTTTGGCTATTTTCCTGCAAACTTCCGCGAACATTCCGCACGTTTTTCTCATAACGTTGGCTTTATGGATAGCTGTCACTGTTCGCTTTTTGTTTCGAGCATTGGCTATTGCGAAGGCTTTTCGTGCTATTCTCTCACATCCCTTCCTTGTTATAACTCTTAAGGCCACGGCGGTGTCATTATCGATGGTAAATTCTAGTCCTTTGTAAACGTCCTCTGTGTTCTCCCTAACGATAACTAAGTCTATGTCGTTTCTTAGGCATGGTGCGCCAACATATGACTTCACTGGCCGTATGTTAGCGTATAAATCCAACATTATTCGAAGTTTAACGATGACATCCGCAGCGGTTTCTCCCACCGGGCCCTTTAGGCAAACATGTGCACTTTTTATGGCTTCAATGGTTTCTTCCGGAAGAGCCGTGCCGTTTTTTTCAAAGCAAGAGTCTCCGGCTTCGAGAAATATGTATTCAAAATTTAGGTTGAACTTTTCTTCTACACTGTTTAAAACTTTTAGGGTTGCTTCTGTGAGTTCTGGGCCAACTCCATCGCCTGGAATTATTGCAATTTTATAGCTTGCCATATTTTTCAAGCCTCCTTCTTAAATGCTCTATTAAGCCACCTGCGCTTACAATTTCCAATATGAAGTCTGGAAGCTTCGACGATTGCAGTGTCACATTTTTTGTCAAGTTTTTTATTTCACCGTTAGCCAAGTTTATGAGAAGTTGATCTCCTTCGCTTATTTTTCCAAGAATTGACGGACATTCAACCACAGGCAACCCGATGTTTATGGAATTTCTATAGAATATACGGGCAAATGATTGGGCAACAACACATTTAACACCTGCATGTTTCAAGGCAATGGAGGCTTGCTCACGGCTT
>FMSI01008680.1_pt1 | contig 14226 bp, 18 predicted proteins | sample 1504471 | NCBI WGS metagenome assembly FMSI01 (sample SAMEA4475357, study PRJEB15587) | soil metagenome | biome: Soil; feature: Field | place: India | collected 2015-03-11 | depth 0 m
TTTATCGAGCCTTTTTTTACGTGAATAAACTCCTCGCCATTGTGGATTGAAAAATCTTTTTTTGTGTAGTTACCTTCTAAGGTTATGATGTATGCCTTAACCGGTACAGCTTGAGGTTCAGTTTCAGCAGAGGCATTGACACCTAACCCCTTGTGTTGTTGTTTTGGCCTTTCATTCTTTGACTGTATAATTTCATCTTTTTTTATAACCGTATATCCCCACTCTACGGGGCTGTCGGCAACCGCCTTTGCCTTCTGTAATGAATGCGTAAGCTGATGTATAATTTTTAATGAAGGATACACCTGGCGCTCTTCAATTTTTTGCAAAAGCTCACCATTTATTCCGGTAATAGCTGCTAACTGTTCATGCGTCAGGTTGTTCTGCTGTCTGAAATGCCTCAATTTATCACTTAATGATGCATTAGAAAATATGACATTATTGCGGTAATACTCTGAAAAACGCTGGAATACTTCGCTGTTATCTGTTTCTGGAATATCATACGCTGAATACGAACCCATGGTACAATCCTTAAATATATATTCCACGCATTAGTACACCTATAGTATATCCTTAAAAATATCATCTATCAGATAAAAAATTATTATACAAGAAAAAAATTTTGTGTGATGGGTGAGGTCGGTTTCCACCAACCTCGGCATGTACGATAAAAAATTATTTTTCAAGAAAAAATTTTGTGTGATGGGTGAGGTCGGTTTCCACCAACCTCACTATGTACGATAAAAAATTATTATTCAAGAAAATTATTTTGACAAATACGTGATGTACAGTACTATCATGAAATCATGAAGATCCCTTATTCCATTTTATCGATAACGGAAAAAGCACTCACAAAATCCATGGATGTTCACACCATGGAACGTATTGTTAAAAGCATTATCCCAAACTATAACCTTCATAAAATCATGGGGTTTTCTGACAGCATTCCCATCCCCAACAAAGATGCAGCGGCACAGATTGTTCGTGATTTCAGCGAATCGAAACAATTCTTTAAACTGGTTCATGCTCTCATGGAAGCACAGGAATACGGCATTATGGGGCGGCGGTATCCGATAGCTCATTTGCATGAAATCATTGCTGAAATTATCAACTTAGGTTTTATCTATGATAAAAATAACCGCATCTTTATTGAAAATGCAAAAACCCGTAAAACCCCTAACTGGGGCGTACTTGAAGAAGACGAAGAATACATTGTCACATTGCTCAGAATGGATATTGCAGCAAATACCAAGCTTGTCCGCAAATACGAATCCCAGCTAATAATCCAAACATATCAAAATTTACGTGCGATAGTTACGGCATCGGTTGAACAAAGAAACGGCCGTGTATGGAACTGGGAAGGTGATGGCTGCATCGCAGCGTTTATTCTTGGGAACAGAAATATGTCGGCAGTGTGTGCCGCCATAGAGATTTTCCACGAGTTGTTCTTATTCAATTTTATTGAATCCAAATTACCTGAACCAATAAACATGCGTATTGCTATTGATACAGGATATTGTACCTATAAATATTCCCCTGAAGAACTGAAAAAAACTGAACTGGTGTCAAAACTACTGGAGATAGAATCTAAACATACACCACTCAATTCAATAACTGTTACCAACTCAATTTACGCTTCCCTTCATGCTGAAATTGCAAGTAATTTTACCACAACTAGAGTTGGGAATACCCCTTTTTACATTTACACAATACAATGGGATATCTCATGAATGTAATAATCATATATCAGAGAAAAAACCTTCAAGCCTTGCAGAAAAGTTTCAAAAAGTTGATACAATCAAAAAAATATTCAACTGCGTTTGTTGACTTTAATGAATCAAAAAAGATCAAACCACCTGATAAGAATACACTCTACTACCTTGACATTACCGGGATTAAAAAAGCAGAAATTGAAAAGCTGGTTAAAAAATTCAACAAAGATGGCCTCTACTATGCTATTATCGACCTAAAAAATACTTTTACGGATGTTGCCTGGTTTTTTCATAATAATGCCTGTGATTACCTTGACAGGGAGTTGCTCAAAAATTCCGTGTCAGAAACACGTATTCAATTAATACAAAAATTTAAAAATATTACAGTATCAAAAAAAATTATCTCTGAATTAATAGTTGCAAAAGATTCATGGAACAGCATTGTTCCCGATAATGAGTATACGTTTTGTTTTTTATTTATTGAACTACTGGATATAAATGAATTAAAAAAACACATTGGCTCCGAACATCTGAATAACAAGATTCAATCATTTCGCCGTTATGTTGAAGAACTGCTCTATAAGGCTGATGGTCGTTGCTGGATGTGGATGGATGCTACAGGTCTGTTTATTTTTCCATTTGATGGCAATTCAGTACCTTCTATTTATTATGCAATCCGCCTTATATTGAACCGCATTATCATATCATTAGAACATACAACATTTAATCAAGTCATACGGTACCGCATAGCCATGCATATTGGCAATACTGTTTATAAACCACGGGGTAAAACCGGAACCATTATATCCGATTGTATAAATTCACTGTTTCATCTGGGTCAGAAATATACAGGCGAAAATGGGTTATTCATTACCGAAGACGTATACAATTATCTTAACATAAAGACAAAAAACCTTTTTGCAAAGGCCAAGCCGTTTGAAGGAAGGCAGATTTATACATTCAAATACAAATAACCTACATTGCTGCTAACTCATACTGGCGCTTATCAGCTTCAGGATGCTGCCTGTAAATAATAAGCACATTGCCAATCATTGCAACTAGGGCGCTTCCTGTCTTTTCAACTATCTGCTGTGCCAGCTCCTTCCGTTCTTCTTTGCAGTCAATAAACTTGATCTTGATAAGCTCATGACAAAGCAACACCTCATCAATTGCATTGAGTACAGCCTGCGACAGCCCATTTTTGCCAATTAACACCACAGGCTTCATGCTATGCGCACAGGCTTTAAGATATTTAACTTTTTTGCGGGGAATGTTATTCATACAACCCTCAAATATTTTGAAAAAAATTATTAGTGCATATTTCATTCACACCGCATTTCTTTTTTTATAATTGACAATGATTTACAAATATGATTACTTTCTTAGCAAATAAAATTAATTATCATTTTATTGCAATTATTTTTTAATTTTTTAATTTAGTGTAGGGGTACATGACAATTTGTGCATATCGCACTGCACACATAAAGTATATGTAATTACATCAAAATAACATTTACAGTATGGAGAAAATTTATGGCAAATATTTTAACAGATGACCCTGGATTTAAATATCACGAGAAAACACCAAAGATTGATGCAAAAGAATTTCAAAAAATAATCGATTCGCGCAGGTCGGTGCGCATTTATGAAAAGGAACCCATTCCTGAAAAAATTATTCGCCAATGCCTGCATAATGCATTGCTTGCACCTAATTCATCCAACCTGCAACCCTGGGAAATATACCACATTGTTGACCCTGCTGTACGAAAGCAGCTTAACAATGCATGCCTTGATCAGATTGCCGCAAAAACTGCCGCAACATTATTTGTAGCAGTTGCACGAACCAATACCTGGCGCCAGCATGCACAGGAGATGGTGAAACTGTTTGAAGCCGCTGGCAATGTTCCAAAAGCTGCCATCTGGTATTATAAAAGGCTTGTTCCTTTTGTGTATAATCAAGGGTTTTTGGGAACATGGGGGCTTGTAAAGCGATTGCTTTTTTTTATCCGCGGCCTCAAAACACCAGTTATCCGTGAACCGGTATCAAAATGCCACATAAAAATATGGGCAGTCAAATCTACCGCTTTAGCATGTGAAAACCTTATGCTTTCACTTCGTGCCTATGGATATGACTCGTGCCCTATGGAGGGGTATGATTCTAAACGTATAAAAAAGATTCTTAATCTTCCAAAAGATGCGATAGTTGTCATGGTAATCTCTGCCGGCAAACGTGCTGTTGGCGGTATATATGGCCCGCGTATCCGCTTTGATGAAAGCAGATTCTTAAAGAAGGTATAACCATCAATGTTTGAAGGAAACGTACTCTTTGCATTGTTGTTAACACTTTTAGCCGGTCTTGCAACAGGCATTGGAAGTGCTATTGCGGTAGTATCAAAGAAAACCAATACAAAGGTGCTGTCGCTTGCTCTGGGTTTTTCAGCCGGTGTGATGATTTATGTTTCCATGATTGAGATACTTGCTAAATCGTTTGATGTGTTAAAACACCAATTGGGCAATTTTGGTAGTTGGGTTGCGCTATTTTCTTTTTTTGGCGGTATTGCATTTATTGGCATAATTGACATTATTGTCCCTTCTGCCGAAAATCCGCATGAAGTACAGCCCGTGGAAAACATGCCGCTACCTGTCACCAGCCGCGAACAGCAACTGATGCGACTTGGTCTTCTCTCAGCACTGGCCATTGGTATTCACAACTTCCCTGAAGGAATGGCTACCTTCACTGCAGCCCTTCATGATGCAAAGGTGGGAGTCCCTATCGCCATAGCTGTTTCACTACATAATATTCCTGAAGGAATTGCCGTTGCTGTTCCAATATTTCATGCAACAAAAAGCAGGAAAAAAGCGTTTGCATATTCTTTTATTTCAGGGCTTTCTGAACCGGTGGGCGCATTAATAGGTTTTGCTATCCTTTCACCTTTCATGTCCGAAACCTTGTTTGGCATTGTATTTGGGTTTATTGCTGGCATCATGGTGTTTATTTCTGTTGATGAACTGCTCCCTGCTGCAATAAAATTTGGTCAGCATCACATGTCAATTGCTGGTTTTGTAGCAGGTATGTTTATCATGGCTGTTTCTCTAATCATGATGCAGTAATGCTTTTTTCTGGTGTTGCAGATGGAAGATAGTAACTAATTTGATTTGACATTTTTAATAATTACTGTTACATACAAGCATACATTTTATAAAAACGGATGGCTGCTATGAATATTGTAAAGGAGACAATTAACGATATCCTTATTGTAACTATTAACAGGCCACAGGTGCGCAATGCCATTGACCGTCTCACTGCTGAAGAACTGAGTGAAGCATTCAGACACTTTGATGCTGATGAAAAACTGAAAGTAGCAATACTCACCGGTGCAGATGGCAACTTCCGTGCAGGAGCTGATTTACTGGCTATTGCTGAAGACGGACCCAGAAAAAATAAGCTTAATCCCAATATGAAGGAAGACGCTCCGCTTGGCCCCACGCGTATGCTTTTGTCAAAGCCTGTTATTGCTGCAATATCAGGATATGCTGTTGCAGGAGGCCTTGAACTGGCCTGCTGGTGTGATATCCGCATGGCAGATACGTCAGCCAAATTTGGTGTGTTTTGCCGAAGGTTTGGTGTTCCACTCATTGATGGTGGCACACAGCGTCTCCCCCGGCTTATTGGGCTGAGCAGAGCACTGGATCTAATCATCACAGGCAGAGAAATCAACGCAGAAGAAGCCTATCAGTTTGGCCTGGTAAATTATCTGGTTCAAGGTGATATAAAAAAGGCAGCGTTAGAATTAGCTCAAAAAATTGCATCATTCCCACAAAACTGTCTGCGTAGTGACAGGATGTGTGTGTACAGAGGATTCAACTTGTCTATGGCCGATGCAATGGAAATGGAGTTTGCCAAAGGTACCGATGTGATTAGAAGTGGCGAAACGCTGGATGGTGCACGTAAATTTGCAGCTGCAAAAGGGAAACTTTAATAGATAACATCATCTGCATATTAGTAGGAGTATACTACTTTCAGCTACATAGTGCCTTATATTCACTATTTTACTATTCATTCACAAGTATGCCGTTGACAAAGCGCCCTTTCAATGTTCTGCCATCCGGGTAAATGATTTTCCCCTGCCCTTCCATTCTGTTTTCGGTAAACTCACCTTCGTACCGTGTTCCATCTGGCCATTGCAATACGCCTTTGCCCTGTGCTTTACCTTTTAGCATTGGGCCAGTGTATATCTTTCCATCAGCGTATGTGTAGGTACCGCTACCGGTAATATCATCATCGGCAAACTGCCCTCTGTATGAACTCCCATCAGGCCATGTCATTACACCATATCCATGCCGCTTGCCATTAACATATATCCCTGTATATACACGGCCATCAGGCCATGTAAATGTCCCCTGCCCGTTAAACTTTGCCGCTTTAAAGCCGCCTGCATACTTTGACCCATCCTCCCATACATATACACCATAGCCTTCATCACATTTGCCTTCAATACACCCAATCCTTTTTTCTGTTGTGGCGCATGTAACAATGAAAATACATAGAAAAAGGTTTAATATAACAACAGCCCTATTTTGCATAGTTTTAACTACCTCCTGACCTTAGAATTTCACCCTCATCATCTCATGCTGAAAATTAAATTCCCCACATTAGGTCATCCTGAGCTTAAATTAAGTTCAATAGTAAGACCTTTAATGAAGTGTGCCTTAACGCAATCCAGGATTTATAATTATACTTTTTTTGCCAAAAGTCATAATTCAACATGAGTTCAGCATTACACCTGTTAAACAAAATTATAGTGCTTGCGTATAGTTTTTTTTACATGCCAGCGGCATTTGACACCTTTAGGAAATGTCACAAAATCTCCGGCACCAAATACTATCCTCTGACCATCTTCGGTTTCCACTTCTACCTGGCCTTCCAATACGTAAAATTGCTCAGTTGTATCATAGTACCAGTCAAAATCTGAAACTTCTTTCTGCCATATTGGCCAGGAAAATACTCCTCGTTTTTTAAGATCTTCATCTTTTATTTTTTCAACAGTTACTTTCATACATTCTATTCCCCTTAATACAATTTTTAAAAAAATATATACTACGATTCAAAACTCTGCACAATTATAATAACACAGCTTTTAGCTTGGGCTATAATACTATTCTTTGCATAATGAGTTACCAGAAAACGTACTATAGGTACATCACCAAGTTCAGACTTTACAGCATCCACTTTTTCTTTAAGCTCATAAAGCCTATCCTTTCATTTGTCTGCTTATGTGCTTGAATTAATTCTACCTGTGATTTAGCAATCTCTTTAACAATAGCCTTTAATTCTAATAAATCTTCTTTTGTGATGTTTACCTCCTTACTGCGTTCATCAATAAGGGCTACAATTTGACGTTTTACATTTTGTGTTAAAATACTCCGTAATCCTGGCATGTCATTCTCCTTCCTTTTTGTATTTTTTAATTTTTTCTCAATATTCTCTTTGCGCCTCATATACAATACTATATAAATGTATTGTCAGATTTTCAACTAAAATATTAGTCTACATACTAAAATTGTGCTTCAAGCCACGCTTTATTGGTTTTTTACTTCCATAAAATGTTTTCTATCATTCGTACTATATAATCACCTTTTTCATAACACCGATAACTATCTAAAATCTTTATTCTGTGCACTATCTATATATTCCATTATACCGATAACTATCGCGATTCCAATGCTCTGACCCCTATACAAAAAATGCAGTTGCACCATCAACCGATAACTATCGAGTAGAGATGCTCTGACCCCCTGACCCCTTGTCCGGTAACTATCGCCCAATTTTTTTAAATGCATGATTTTTTTTGTTGCCGATAATTAAGTATTTTATTATATTCTAAATAGAAATTTTATTACGGAGGAATTTGATAATGGCAAATATTCAGGAAGTATCAGATGCTACATTTGATGCTGCAGTATTACAATCGCAGGGAAAAGTTTTAGTTGACTTCTGGGCACCGTGGTGCGGCCCATGCAGATTACAGACACCCATTCTGGAAAAATTAGTATCCAACGGTATTAATGCAAAAATTGTAAAGTGCAATACCGATGTTAACCCCACTATAGCGCGTAGATTTGGAATCAGCGCCATACCAACGTTAATATTATTTGAAAACGGTAAAGAAATTGACCGAATGATTGGCGTACAGCCCGAAGAAGTCCTCAAACGCAGACTCCAATAACCCACTCTACCCTTTTTAGCGGCTGGCAATGCCAGCCGTTTTATTTTACATACCAAAAGACGCGCCCATTATAATGAAACACACCAAGCGAATATCCCATTACGTTGCTTAAAAGATTTTCATCTTCAAGCACATCACGTTTGCCTGCATATACACATTGTCCACTTTGTAGTAGCATTACACGGTTAATCCATGGCATGATTTCATCAACATGATGTGTTACATACATGATGTGCTTTCCCATTACAACAAGCTCACTCAACTTTTCTAAAAATTCCTCACGGGCACGCACATCAAGTCCATTGCACGGCTCATCTAAAATGAGTATATCAGGATCATACACCAGTGCACGGCCTATGAGCACGCGCTTCTGCTCGCCATACGAAAGTTTGCCAAATGGCGTGTCTGAATAGTGTAGTAGCCCCAGTGTATTCAAAACGCTTTCAGCTTTTTGTAATATTGTGGGCGATAGCTCATGGTATATACCCAAACTGCTGTAAAAGCCTGAAGCCACAACCTCAACCGCTTTTGTCGCAGGTGGATATGAATATTGCAGGTAGTCACTCACAATCCCAACATGCTTCCGCACATCCCACACATTGACCTGTCCCAATTTTTTTCCTGCAATAACTACCTCACCACTGGAAGGATACACCAGTGTTGCAATGATATTCATTAAAAACGATTTGCCAGAACCGTTTGGGCCCATCACTGCCCATTGTTGCCCAATATTAATAGTAAGATTAATATCTTTAAGGATGGTAACGGAATTGCGCCACAGCGATACATTATGTAAATGCACTAGCTCCATAGTATATGTAGTAGCATACACACTATGGAGCTTCAAATATTTTAATTATAGTGTTGGGATATTTTTAACTCTGTCCTCTTTTATCTTCTGCTCTTTGGCTTTTTTTTCATGCTGCTCCTGTTCTTTTGCTAGCTTTTCTTTTTCAAGCTTATCAGCTAATATTTTTTGCTGGTTTTCTTCTTCCAGTTTCAAATCCATTTCTTTTTTGGCTTGTTCTTTCTTTACTTTTTCTTGTTCCTCTTTCTTTTTTGTTTCTCTTTCAGATTCAACAATCTTGCTTATCTCCTGCTTTACCTGTTCATGGACCACCGCAACAACGGGTATATTTTTTACTTCCTTCTTTATTTCTTTTATAGTTTCTTTTGGAGTTTCAACTGGCTTTATTTTTTCTTTAATTTCTTCTACAATTTTTTGCTGTTGACCCTTTTCAGTTGTTTCAGTTTTCTTTTCTTCTATCTTCTGTACTATTGTTTCCACTGTTTTGGTATCAAGAGTAACTGTCTGGTTTTCTTCAACTATCACTTCAACATCTTCTATCACTGTTTGATTACTTACAGGTTTAACCATTACCTTGCCTGTAACAACATTCACCTGTGCTCCTTTTTCATCAGCAATCATTCTAAATGATGTTCCACGGACAGCAGCAATAACCGTCTTTGATTGCAATGCAAAATTGTCGCCTTTTTTCAATTTGCCTAAAGTAGCAAATGTCTTACCTGCATCTATGTTAAGAACAACATCATCAGCCTTATCTTTTATTAATGACTGTACCATAACCTTAGTATTTTCATTTATTCGTATAATCCCTACATCACGGTATACCACATCTACAATTGCCTCTTTCCCGGTAATGATTACATCATTACGCGACAGTATCTGTCCAACCTCTGGCCTACTATTGATACCCTGTGACTCTATTTTCACAGCACCAAAAAATGAATGGATTTTTAATACGTCCTGTTTTACCTCTTTGCTACAGGAAAGGCCAACGAAAATAATTGAAATTACCATTATAATAGATAACTTTTTCATGAAGTATTTCCTCCAAAAATAAGATTACATCTTTGACCTCACCTCTATATTTTCCCTCATACATTCTCTCTCACCTTAAAACATATAGAGAATATAATCTCTCTTACAGGCAAGGAGAGGGAGTGGGGGCAAGGTACCACTTATTTTCATCACGTTTAGTCAAACTGTTCAAATCAATGGACCACCTACAACTTTTATGCCCCTATCGTATACCAGAATAATTTCCATGGGCTTCAATATATTATACTGAAACCCTTATCTTTAATACTAAATAAAATAAAAAAAGTGTAAATAAAAAAATTTTATTGCTATTGCAAGCGTACACTATTTTTAGTAAATACATACTTTTTTGCTATATTGCATTATAAAAATACATATACACAGATTGACTGTTATGAATGGACAAATTTCTTCACATGATACCATGATTGATTCATTGGGCGATTGCACTGTCCCTTCGCCTTTGCAAATATCAAAGTTTATTGATGACTCTCAGCGTATTGCCATTGACATTGAAGCGCATCTTTTACAGCAATCGTTTGCTACCACAGGTACTATCGCCTCATTTGAAAATGCAGGGCCACGCAAAAAAATATTTTTTAACCCTCACACAACTAAAGCTGCTATCGTGACATGTGGAGGCCTTTGCCCCGGAATCAACAATGTAATCCAGGGAATTGTGCGCATGCTCAACTTTCAGTATGGCGTTAAGACAATTTACGGCGTGCGCTATGGATTTGAGGGCCTGGTTAAGCGCTATGGGCACTCATTCATTGAGTTAACCCCTGCATTTGTCCATGACCTGCACGAAAAAGGTGGTACTGTGCTGGGTTCTTCACGCGGACATCAGGATGAAAAGGAGATAATTGCTACGCTGGTGGAACATGGCATTAATATACTGTTTGTGATTGGCGGTGATGGCTCATTGCGTGGTGCGTATGACATTTATCAGGAAGTAAAACGGCAAAAGCTTCCTATTGCGATAGTTGGCATACCAAAAACTATCGACAATGATATATGGTTTGTGGATAAAACCTTTGGCTTTTCTACAGCAGTATCAACTGCGGCTCAGGCAATCTATGCTGCCCATTCTGAGGCTATTGGTGCAAAAAACGGCATTGGTATTGTGCGTGTCATGGGACGCGATGCGGGCTACATTGCAGCATACGTTACGTTAGCATCAAATGAGGTAAACTACTGCCTTATCCCTGAAGTTCATTTTGACTTAGAAGGACCGTATGGCTTTTTAACACATCTTGAAAAGCGCCTGTACGCTTCTAATCACGCGGTGATTGTTGTTTCTGAAGGTGCTGGCCAGCAATATTTTACTGGCCCCAAAGAAACCGATGCTTCCGGTAATATCAAATACGGCGATATTGGCCTCCTTTTAAAAGATAAAATTAGCCAGTATTGTAAAACACGGGGTATTCCGGTTACCATAAAATATATTGACACAAGCTACCTGGTACGCAGTGTCCCAGCATCTAGCGATGATGCAGTATACTGCATTATGCTTGCACAAAATGCTGTGCACGGTGCAATGGCAGGTAAAACGGGCTTTGTGGTGGGAAGCTGGCACTCATACTATACGTATATTCCGCTATCACTGGTAACTAAAAAACGAAAGCAAATTGATCCCAATGGCTACCTGTGGTCAATGGTGAAACAGAGTACCTGCCAGCCTGATTTCTTTGCACCACAATAAGGTAAAAAAGGTGCTCAATGTATATGGAGGGCTATATGGAGGGCTCTGACCCCTTTTATTAAGAAAAGTGGACAACAACTATTTTTTTATTTGCATTATTAAGACATATTTATTATTTTTTTCCAAGAAAATTATGGGCACATCTAAAAATTGCTTTTATTCTTAATATTAATATTTACAATGAAAGGAAGCAGTTTTTGCATAATTTATGTGCCCACAAGGGGACATCCTTAAAAATTATTATTTATAAGTTCCCTTATAAATAATAATTAGAATACATTAACTTTTGCGATATGACTACTAATGATATGGATCAACTGTTCAGAATAAAGCAGCTGTATGCAAATATAGGCAAACTTATAGTTTCCTCACTGGAGCTTGACCATATACTGGAAGGCATCATGGAGGAAGTCCATACCTATTTTTCGCCTCAAAACTGGAGCCTGCTACGCTATGATCCCAACTCTGAGGAATTATATTTTGTCATTTCACATGGCATTGATTTTGATAGCGTTAAAAATATTCGCCTTAAAAAAGGCGAAGGTGTCGCAGGCTATGTAGTAGAAACAAAAAAGCCCGTGTTTGTACCTGACACCGGCATTGATACCCGATTCAGCGATAAAATTGACAGGATTACAGGGTTTTCCACAAAATCTGTTATGGCGGTACCGATGATCTTTCGTGACACCATCTACGGAGTCATTGAGCTTATCAACAGGGCACAGGGCGGAATTTTTTCTTCTGACGACTATCTCATATTACAGACTATAGCTGATTTTAGTGCTATCGCCTTTGCAAATTCTCTATTGTACGAAAAGGCAACCACTATAACAGCACTTGACCCGCTAACCGGCCTTTATAATACCAAAAAACTAATGGATTTAATCAATGTATGGTCAAAAGACACAGCACCTCTACGCAGGGAGGATACTTCCAACATCATTGCAATACTGCTATTAGATATTAAAGGACTCAATGACATAAACAATATTGGTGGGCACAGGGAAGGTGACCGCATTTTAAAGCTTGTTTCCAGGTTGCTTAAAACAAGCCTCAGGGACAGCGACCTGACATTTAGGATTGGCGGCGATACGTTTTTAGCCATTATAAACTGCGACAACTACTTTGATTTGAAAGCACTGGTGGAACGTATAGTGCAGAAAGCTCGTACTATCACGCTGCCTGATTACCCTGAAGTACATATTCAGATTCAGCATGGCCTTTCAATTGGAACACGTAACCGCATTCAGGAGCTAATTGAAGAAGCCCATCGTCAGAAAGTAAAACTATTTACCGCGCAGAGTCCCAAAAAAATCCTTTAAAATCTTTCTACATTCCTCCTCACATATACCCCACACTATGGTTGGTACATGGTTGAGCATGGTGTTACCACACACAGTAAGCACCGTGCCACATGCCCCAAAACGGTAATCTTTTGTGCCAATAACAAGTGTTTCAATGCGCGCATGTACGATAGCACCCGCGCACATTGCACACGGCTCTTTGGTGACATACATACTACAGCCAGTAAGCCGCTCATTGTGTAAATACTTTGCAGCGTCTTTAATAGCAATAATTTCTGCATGTGCTGTGGGGTCAGAGCGTTGGCGTGTTTTGTTGTGAGCACGGGAAATGACTTCACTATTGTTAACTATCACTGCGCCAACAGGAATTTCATCCTCCCCAGCGGCACGTTGTGCCTCTTCAAGAGCGATAGTCATATATATGTTGTGGTTTATATTCATTACCTCACCTACTGCATAATTCTATCACAAATCAAATGATTTTTAAATCTCCATACGTACTTGTTCAATTTCTTCAATAAGTTTTAACTCTATCACCTGTAAATCATGTCGCGCAGATAAGTGGTTCTTGCGTATGGCCTCCTCAACCTTTTCTACAATTTCTGCAAGCACCTTTGCCTTTACTTTATCTTCTTTAAAATGCTTTATACACTCTTATTGTAAAACCCATATATGCTCTCCAGAGATTTTTACTTTTACAATCACTTTAATATACTATGTTTGCTTTTCATATACCAATAAAAAAAAGTAGTCTTTAGTGATCATAACATCCCCTTAAAGTGGTGAGATGGTGTATAGTGTCATTGCGAGCGCAGCGAAGCAGTCGTTAGATTGCTTCGGCACTTCGTGCCTCGTAATGACTGTGTGGGGGGATTGCGTCGCCCCGATTTCATCAGGGCTCGCAATGACGTTTGTGGCAATGTCACTGCGAGCGTAGCGAAGCAGTCTTGTGTGAAAAGAGGGATTGCTTCGGGGCTTACGCCCCTCGCAATGACTGCCCTTCCAGTGCCTCGCAATGACTGCATGCTCTCGAAGGGAGCGCCTTCACTTTAAAAATCTCAGATGTAAAACATCTTTGGGAGATTCGGGATGATTTGTTGTGGTTTATATAAAATCGCGCAATACTGCAACTTCGATTTCTTTTATTTGTTTGATTTGCATATCATTGGTAATAAATAATGTTGCGTTGTTTTCAATGCAGGTTGCAATTTGAAGAGCATCGGGGGTTTTAATCTGGTACTTTGCTCGCAATTCCGCTGCTTTCTGGGCAATAAGGGAATCCACCGGGTACATGATAATGTTTTTTGAATTTGTCAGCACATCGCGATACTTTTCAGCGATATCAAATCGTTTCATTTGAATGGGTTGTGTGAGAACTTCAACAAGTGTAATTACCGATGTTATGATGCTGCAATTGTATTGAATAGCATTGCTGATT
>FMSI01015829.1_pt1 | contig 14167 bp, 15 predicted proteins | sample 1504471 | NCBI WGS metagenome assembly FMSI01 (sample SAMEA4475357, study PRJEB15587) | soil metagenome | biome: Soil; feature: Field | place: India | collected 2015-03-11 | depth 0 m
TTTTTTTTATTTATGAAAATTGCATATCTTTCTACTTTCTATCCTTTACGAGGTGGTATTGCTCAATTCAATGCTCGGCTGCTGAAAGCTCTTTCAAAATCTGGGGAAGTTCGTGCTTTTACTTTTAAAAGGCAGTATCCAAACCTATTATTTCCCGGTAAGTCTCAATATGTTCAACCAGAAGATAAAGCTGAATTTGTGAATTCTATACCCATTTTAGACACAATTAATCCTTTATCTTTTTATATAACTGCAAAAAAAATTAAGGAATTTCAACCAAATATTGTAATTACTAAGTACTGGATGCCTTTCTTTGCACCTTCTCTTGGGTCTGTTTTAAAACTGCTTAAGCCATTTGCTTTCAACATTGCTATCCTGGACAATATCGCGCCCCACGAGAAATTCCCATTTTCTAAACCATTAAACAAGTTCTTTTTAAATCAAAACCACTCATTTGTGGTAATGAGTAATAATGTACTCCACGATTTAGTCCACCTAGTTCCAGATGCAGACTTTATTCAAGTTTCACATCCACTTTACGACAACTTTGGCGAGAAAATTGAAAAACACAAAGCTTTGGAAATTTTGGGTTTGCCTTTCGATAAGAAAATTCTTCTTTTTTTTGGTTTTATTCGTGAATATAAAGGCTTGGATATACTTTTAGAATCTATTTCATTGTTGCCTGATGATTATTTTCTTGTTGTTGCTGGAGAATCTTACATCTCCTTCGACAAATACTATGACTTGATTGATAAACTTAAAATTAAAGATAAAGTAAAGTTGTTCGTTCGATATATTTCCGATACCGAAGTTCCCTTATTTTTTTCTGCTTCCGATGTCTGTGTTTTGCCATACAAATCTGCAACACAAAGTGGAATTGTTGGAATTGCTTACCACTTCGATACTCCTGTTATTGCAACTCGTGTAGGTGGTTTGCCCGAGATGATTGAAAATTATGGCTCTGGAATAATTGTTGAAAAGGGGGATGCAAAATCATTGGCAGAAGGTATTACGACTTTCTTCCACCAGAACTCTGAACAATTTGTTAATGGGATTAAAAGATATAAATCCATTGCAAGCTGGGACTATCTTGCATCGAGAATTATTAAGAGTTATAGTTATTTCTTAGCAAAAAAGTAAATGTAGTCTATACTTTAATTTTATAATAAATTCAGTTATTAATATCTAACGAAGTTTCTCTTTACTTACTTATATAAATAAGTTTTAAAGTGTACTTCTAACAATATCGTGAAGACGAATTACCCCTATGCAGTTGTTGAAATCATCTACAACTGGGAGAACATTTATTTGGCTTTCCCTATTTTCCATCAAAGAAATTGCCTCGCCAAGCAAAGAAGAATAATGCACTTTTATTGGGTTTTTTGTCATAACATTTTCAACTTTTAAACTATCGATATTATCATATTTTTGCAAGGAACGCCTCACATCACCGTCGGTGATTATCCCTAGAAGTTTTTTAGTGTGGTCGACCACGCAAACACAACCTAATTTTTTGTTTGTAATTTCTATTACAGCTTCGCGAAATGAGTTCTGGGGCAAAATCAAAGGTAAGTTTTCGCCTTTGTGCATAACATCTTCAACTCGAAGTATTAAGTTTCTGCCTAATTGACCAAGTGGGTGCTGGCGGGCAAAGTCTTCTATGGTTAGATTTTTGGCTTTCATTATGCAAGCAGCAAGTGCATCACCAATTGCAAGGGAAACCATAGCACTTGCCGTTGGGACTATGTTCAGTGGGCAAGCCTCTCGCTCAACTTTTGCAATTATTGCTACATCAGAATTCCTTGCTAAAAAGGAATTTTCGTTTCCAACAATTGAAATAATTTTAGCACCACGATTCTTTAAAAATGGTACGAGTTGAATAATTTCCTCAGTAGTACCACTTTTAGAAAGCAAAATTGCAAGATCCCCTTCAGAAACAATTCCAATATCCCCATGTAATGCATCAACCGAATTCATAAAAACGCAAGGAAGACCAAGACTTAGGAATGTTCCAGATATTTTGCGTCCAATTATTCCACTTTTCCCAATGCCAGAGACAATAATTTTTTTCGCAGCAAGAATTAATTTAATAGCTTCTACAAAGCTTTGGTCCAGCGCTTCTTTAAGCTGCCGGAGAGAATCTATTTCTATCTGCAGAGTTTCTCTAGCAAGATTAAGTATAGCCTCTTTGTCCATTATCCCTCGGTATTTGATATCAACCTGGTGGCCAAGTGAATTTTCTTCCCCCAAGAAGATGTAAATGAAGATGATACACAGCTTGTCCAGCGTCTTTGTTGCAATTAATTACTAAACGATATCCAGAATTTGCTACTTTGAATTCATTTGCAAGTTGTTTCGCAACAAGGAACATTTTTCCAATTAATTCAGCATCCTCGGATTGAATTTCATTAGCAGTAGGTATTTCTTTTTTGGGTATTATTAGGATATGAATTGGTGCTTGTGGCGCTATATCCTTGAAAGCAATAATTTCGTCGTCCTCATATACAATATCAGCTGGAATTTCTTTTCGAATGATTTTCCCGAAGATTGTGTCTCCCATGTTTTACCTTAAAATAAAATGCAATTTATGAAATTGAGGAAATTTAATAAGCAAGGGAAAAATCATACTATCTTTGTAGCTCTTTCGGCAAGATATTTTTCTTGCTCGGACAAAGGGAGCGAGGAAAGCAATTTGGAACGAACTACCGAAGGTATTTCCCCCACTTGTATTGAAAGTGTTCCGTCTAAAATCATTTGCATTAGATCAACTTCTTCGAGATGCAGTACTCGAAGTTTGTCTCCAACTGGTAACCAAAGTAAATTAGCGAGAATAATCCCCCACATTGTAGCAATAAAAGCTGTTGAGATATGCCGTATTAACACAATAGGGTCGGAACCAGCAGCAGCAAGAGTTGCAATCAAACCCATAACAGTTCCTATAATCCCCATTGTAGGAGAGTAACCACCAAGTTTTTGGAATAACGTAATATTGATGTTATGTCGCTCTGCCATAAAATTAACTTCGGTTTCTGCCATTTTTTGTAGGGTTTGTGGGTCGGTACCATCTATCATAAGAACAAAAAGGCGTCGCATAAATGGATGCTTTATTTCATCTATTCTTCTTTCAAGTGCAAGTATTCCTTCTTTTCTTGAAAATATTGAAAATTCAACAAATTGGTCTATTATTTCTAATTTATCGTAGCGTTTTGGATAAAGTGCAATCCAGATAAGTTTTGGCATACGAGCCATTACCTCGAGAGAAGTTCCAGCAAGTCCGGCAGCAAGTGTTCCTCCAACCACTATTAATAAAGCTGGTCCTAAGAAAATTGATTCAAGGGTGCCGCTTTCCCATAAAAATGCACCAAAAATTGCGATAAAACCGAATATTATGGCAATCCCGCTCGAAAATCTCATTTTTAGTAGCTACCTCAGAAAATCGAAAAGCGAAACTTGGGACATTCTTGCAGCAACTTGCAAAGTGAATTGCAAAGCTGTTTGGTCCTTGCTCAATTGAATCGTGGCAGAGGCAAAATCTGTATCAGATATTTTAGACTTGTAACTTTCTAATGCTGTCAAAAGCGATATACTTTGGTCTTTGATTGCCTCGAACCGATTGAGTAATGCACCATTTTTTGAATTTACAGCATTAACATTGTCGTACATTTTCCCAATTTCTTTTTGGTACTCATTCAATTTAATTAAATCATCGGGATTAAACAAATCATTATGACCTCGCAGGTTCCCATCCTTATTGTAGGTTAATAAGTTGTATAAGTCTATGATTTTGTTTAGCGAAGATAGAGTTGCATCGCCAAACAATTCATCTGCTGTGCTATTAATAACTTCCGAAGATATTTTGCTAGTATTAATTACGATTTTTTTTGTATTTCCCTTGAAGATTATTTTTAATCCAGAGGGATTTTCTGGTGTGGGTGTTTCTTGTATTATTTCGTAAGGAAGCTTGTTTGAAGAACCTATTGGTTGAGGAATGGATTCAGAGTTTAATAAATTGCCAGCAAAAACAAATTGTCCGTCGAAATCAGAATTAAGGTCTTTAATTATGTCATCTAAAAGCCCCCGGACTTGCTTGCCAAGAGTAGCCACATCTTGTGCAACTCCAATTTGTGTTGAGGAAATTGCAATTTCTTTTATTTTTTGCAAATTGTTTGATATTGTATCAATAGTCTCGGTCGTATGCTGTAAAAAATTAATTGAATACTCGATATTCTTTTTATATTGTTGTTGTAAAGCTATTTGGTTTTCAAATCTTTTCTTTTGAACAAGCGAGCTCGGAGAATCTGTAATATCGACGACTTGCTTTCCGGTTGCTAGCCGAAGTTCATTTAAATATTTACGGCTCTGAATTTCTTGAATAGATGATTGAATTGGAATGTATTTGGAAAACTGAGTTACTCTCATAAAGTTACCTTCCCAAATTCACCAAAGTTCCAAGTATGTCGTTAGTAGTGGCAATAACTCGACTTGCAGCTTCGAATGCCTTCTGGAATTTCATTAGATTGATCGCTTCCTCATCCAAATTAACACCGATTAGCATTTCCCTTTGGTTCAAAAGTTGATCATTTGTTGCCTTGGATATTGTAAACAAAGAGCCTATTTGTTCACCAATATTTCCAATCTGTCCGATTAGGTTAGTCAAATAATCATCTGGCTTTTGCCCGTCGAGAAACGAGGTGTCATTTGCAATTTCGGCGATTTGCCTACTAACGTTGGAATTTCCGTTTTCCCCAGCAATGGAAGATAAAGGTAGTTTTCTTGGGTCTACCACAACTTCATTATTGACGTTTACACTTGAAATAGACAATGGACCAATATATGTAAATAATCTTCTTCCCGGAGGTAGAGGTCCTGTATCGTCTAAACCATATCCTATTTCTGTTAAAGAATTCACACTGTTAACCAGTGTGCCAAAAAAGTTTTCCAAAGTAGTTGCGACAGAAAACTTTCCAGAACTATCTTTGTCGTCGAGTGTAGTGTTGTAATGTTCAATTAAACTAAAAAGCTTACCACTTTGGATATTTATAGTTGCAAGTTCTCTTCCAGAGGGATCAGTTTTAAGCAGTGATAATGTTCTTTCTTGGGATAGGGTATCGATTGTTTCTTTTAATTTTAATTGATTATAGTTGGCGGCAGTAACAAGATTAATTCCATTAGCAAAGACATTTACCGTACCGAAATCTCCCTGGGTTATGTTAATTTGTAGAAACTTGCTTAGTTCTTCAATCTTTGTCTCTCGTTGGTCAATCAGTGTTTGGTTATCTCCTTCGAATTTGGATTTGGAGGAAGCAATTTTATAATTTAATTCTGCAATTTCTTTAATTAGCTTATTTGCTTGTAATACTCCATCATTTGTATCTTTAAGTACTTGCTGTCGGGTTTCTTGCAGTTGTCCGGAAATTTCTTTGAAACGTAAGACCATAGTTTGAGCCAGGTTGATAGTTCGCTGTCGCAAAGAAACATCGGTTGGCTTGTAAGATAGATCTTGGAATGAGTTAAAGAATTCAGTAACAATTGAATTGAGGGTGTTTTCTCCAGGTTCTCCAAAGATAACAGAAAGTCTTTGGATTATTGTATCGTCTGTTTCGAGTGTATTCAAATGGGACAGACTTCGTCTAATTTGTCGGTCGAAGAAATCCTCGCGAAAGGTTCTCAATTTACCAATTAAAACCCCGTTTCCTACAAATCCGTTTTTATATGGGAAAGGTTCTCCTTCGATTAAAGTAGGTACACGTCTCGAGTATCCCGGAGTATTTACATTAGCAATGTTTGCACTTGTTGCATCTAAGCCGAGACGCTGAGCAATCAAAGCTCGTTTCGCTATTTCCAAAGAAGGCGAAATTCCCATCTTTATTCTTTGTTTTTAATTTGGTTCTCTATTAGTTTATTAATTTCTTCAATCTGATTAATTAAATCTTGAGTCGAAACTACTTTCATGCTTTTCAACATTTCAAGGTATGTTTTGCATTGTTCAAGCGATTCGCGTGCAATTGCGAAGTTTTTTATTTTAGAAAGATAACGTGTGGAATTCATCCCAGCTTCGAGAAAATCTGGTATGTCTTGTACGTATTGGTTTAATATTTTTGGAATATTGTAAATATCTGCATTAAGTTCTTTTGATATTTTATTTACGTTTAAAACAAAAGAATTTACTTTATCTTTCAAACTAAAGGTGTTTTGTTTATTTAAATTGATTTTCATTTTTACCACCTTATATTCTAACATTGCACACAGAATTATTTGAATTGGACAAACTGGATAAAATTTCATTTAAACTGCTCAATGCACGGTTCGATAATAATCTGTTCATCGAATTAATACTTGCTAATTCTTCAATAATTTGTCTCATTTCATCTTTTTTCTGTAGAGTAATTTCTGGAAAATTCACTATTTCAATAATTTCACTTAATTTAATCGAGTAGGCTTGCTTTCTGCTTAATTTAATTTCGTTGACCAAGAAATTAATTCTCTCATTTTCTAAAGTATTTAGCTCTTTTGATATTTCTAACAATTTTGAAGAGGTTTTTTCAACTAGTTTAACATCATACTTGACTAACGCATTTTTCTGTTCCTCTGCAATTTCGAGCATTTCTCGTAAAAGTTGGTATTCTCTTTCGATTATTTCAGGAAGACTTTTCATATTGCACCACTGTTGTTGTTGAATAAAAACAAGTAGCGTTTAACTTTTGCAATATAATTTTTTGTTTCCCGGAAAGGAGGAATTCCGTTATACTTTATCACGTTTCCAGGTCCGGCATTGTAAGCGGCAAGTGCAAGTTCAAGATTACCATCGAATCTATCTAGCATTTCCCTCAAATACTTTGCTCCTCCCTCAATATTTTCGACCGGGTCGAATACATTGCAAACACCTACGTAATTTGCTGTAGAATCAATCAGTTGCATTAATCCTTTAGCACCAGCAGATGAAACAGCCCTATGGTTTCCTCCAGATTCAACGGCAATAACCGATTTAATAAGCTGGGGGGATAGATTGTACCTTTTTGCTGTATCTTGAATAATATTTTCATATTTCGATATTCTATCTAACATAGAAGAATTCTTTGGGTTTACCACTTGCTCAGAGTTAACTTTTTGTGTATCTTGTTTAGGATTACCTTTTTCCTTTGCATCAATTTTTTCCGGGGCTAATATTTTTTCTAAGTTCAATATTTTTTCACCAGTTAACTCTTCATAAATTTTATTAGCAATTCCTATTCCAAAACCATTTTTCGCTATTTGGTTAGTTACTTCCAAAAGGGTAATATCATTTAATATATCGTCGCCAAATTTTGTAGATTCTCCATTTTCAGAAAATTCTTCGAGCATAGCCTTTCGCATTCCTTTGAAAATTAAGTAAACAAACATTGCTTCGAAATCCCGTGCTGTCTTTTCAATTTGTTTTTTCTCCTCCTTTGTCCAATTCTGTTTCTTTTTCAAATTGGTAAGATTAGAAATTTTTGAATATTCGTAATTCCTTATTTTTGACTCAATGTCGATTTTGTTTAATGCGTCCATCTTAAGTTATACTTTTACTGAATAATTAGTTCTGCAGAAAGCGCTCCGCTTTCTTTTAATGCCTGGAAGATAGAAATCAAATCTCTTGGCGTAACATTCAATAAATTCAAGGCATTAGCGATATCCTGCACTGTTGGAGTCCTTAAATCAATTGCAACTGCAGGGTTCATTTGCTCCTGTACAATTATTTTCATTATCGAATCGAGTGTGTAACCACGATTTAAATACAAACCAATCATAGGCTGTGGTGGAAATATAATCTCTTTTTGTATTGCAATCTCAAGACCTGCATGGGCAATTACAACTGGATTAATTTGAACATTACCCCCTACGACAATGGTTCCTGTTCTTTCATTTATTACAACTCTAGCTGGAACATCTTTTTGGACATCAGCAAGCTCTATCTGCGAGATAAAGCTCATCACTTCTGTTTGACTTATTCCAGAAGGTAGTGTGACTTCTATTGTTCCTGCGTCGAGAGGCACTGCTGAATTACCAAGTCGTGGAAGTCTATTGATTGTTTCTGCTACACGGACCGAGGTTGTAAAATCAGGCTCCAAAAGCGAAATCCTTATTTGCTGACTTTCGTAAAACTTTCCTGGTATGTCTTGGTCGAGTACCAAACCACTTGGCACTCGTCCGCTAGTAACAAAGTTCTTTGCTACGGTCGAACCAAGTGCAGTAAACTGGTAACCACCAATCGTTAGCGGGCCTTGGGCAAACCCTACAATCGTCCCATCAGAAAGCGAAAGTGGGGTCATTAATAAGACACCACCTTGAAGCGAGGTAGCGTCTCCAATCGAGGAAACAGTTACATCAATTTTGCTTCCTTTCTTGCTAAACGTCGGAATAGTCGCAGTTACCATAACCGCAGCGACATTCCTAATCCGGGGGTTTGTTTGTGGGACGGTCAATCCAAACCTTTTAAGCATGTTGATGACAGATTGAACAGTGTGAGAGGCGAGTTGGTTATCGCCAGTGTTGTTCAAACCCGAGACAAGTCCGTAGCCAATAACTTGCACAACAGTTTGTCCCTCGATTTTGGCAATGTCTTTGATTCTTGCCGATGTTAAGAGCAAGCAAAATGCTATTATTCCTGTAAGTTTAAAAAGTCGTTTCATTGCTAAAACAATATTCTTAAAAATTTTGTAATTAATCCTGGTTCTTGAATTTTGCTTACTGAACCATCGCCATCAATTGTTAATGTCAAATCCAATATGTTGTATGAATAAACGCTGTTGTTTGGTAGAATATCGACAGGTCTTACAGTTCCACTAATTTGAATTGTTTGAGTTTCACCGTTAACTTTTGTGGTTCTTTTGCCTTCGATAAACAAATTTCCCACCTCGTCAATTTTTGTTACCCTGGCACTAATCCGCGAGCGAATGTTTTCACGTCGTGTTGTTTGACCGCTTCCAGAAAATCTATTCGATGTAGATAAATCGGCTCCGGCTTTAAACTGGTCATTATTTAAATTTGCACCAACTTCTCCCCCAACTGAACTAGACCGAGAATCTTTTGTAACGGCTGTATTATCTGCTTGGGTTTCTTCCATAATTAATATTGTTATTGCATCCCCAACTTTATAAGCTTTTACATCCGAGAAGAGTGAACGGGAGGTATTCTGATTGAACTGACTATAGCAAATATATGTAATCGTTATTTGTGTAATTAATAAAGCTAATATTTTTTTCATTTATTATCTCCTTTATTTAGACATTACGACACAACCATCTCTTGATGCAAGACCGATAAGGATGTTTCCAGACCCTTCTCGTCGAACTCGGACTTGTTCACCGGTATTAGCATCGTTTAGGGCGATACCGTATGTACTAATTTGCACTTTTCCACTTAGGACTACGACCTTAACCTTGTCTCCGCGTCGTATTGCAAAAGGCTCTTGCACCAGTTCCTCTGTCAGTATAGTTCCGCGTACAATATTGTATTTCGCAGTCTTACCGAAAATAATATCGAACGAAATTTTATCTGGTTCTAAGTTCGAGGGCAATTCTCTCCTTTCAACATTCACATTTTCTGAGCTGATTACCTCCCCACGATTAATTGCTCTTTTTGCAACAAGAACATCTTTGACTAACTTGATGCGTACTGGAATTTCCACCCTTCGCAATTTGTTTTCATTGTGCCAAAATTCTATAGCTACGAAAATATTTCCCGAAAGCAATTGGTTGCCAAAGTCAAAAATAATTGAGACATTTTTCTGTGGAAAGGAAAAGTCCGAGATTACCTTTGGTAAAATAATTTCTGCATCCTTCCCCACTTTGTTTTGGATTAGCAGAAACAACTTGTCTTTAATTTCGTTCCCGAAAAAAACACTTTGTGAGTACAGTTTCGGAACTGCTATTGTTATCATAATTAGGATTATAAGTTTGGTAAATTTAATCATCTTATCGCTTTAGATTTACTGCAGAACCAAGAATATTATCGGCAGTTTGAACAGTCTTTGTATTGAGCTCATAAGCGCGCTGGGCTAATATCATATTTACCATTTCTTCGACTATGTCAACATTAGAAGCTTCTAAATGTCTTTGTATTATCTCCCCTGTGTTGTTGAAACCAGGTTGCTCCAACATCATTGGACCAGAGGCAGGTGTTTCGACAAAGGTGTTTTCCCCAATTGAACGAAGGCCCGAAGGATTAATGAAGCGAGCGAGGAGTATTTGCCCAAGAATTTGTTCTTCTCCATTTTGGTAAATTGCCTTAAAGAAACCATCACGAGTGATTTCTACATTAATAGCATCAGATGGTATTACTATGGTTGGTTCCAATTTGTAACCTTGTGATGTTACTACTTGTCCATTGCGGTCGATATGAAACGAGCCATCTCGTGTAAATGCATATGTATTATCTGGTCTAATAACTACAAAAAAACCATCTCCATTAATTGCCATATCGAGTGGATTATTAGTTTCAACAACATCTCCTTGCGTGTAGATTTTGGTGGTTGCTACAAGTTCGGTTCCTGACCCAATTTGAACTTCATTTGGTGGTTCAGTTCCACTTCGTTGGACATTGCCCATAGGTTTTAAAGTTTCGTAAAGTAAATCTTGAAACTCCGGTCTTACTTTTTTAAATGCATATGTATTAACGTTGGCTATATTGTTGGCTATGATTTCAACATATCTTTGCTGTGCAGAAAGCCCAGTTGCTGCAGTTCTTAAAGTTTTGTCCATTTATACCTCCACTAATTTTTGCAATTAAACGAATCTACCAATTCGAATGCTTTGGTCTATTGTTTGATCGTTCGTTTGTATTACCTTTGTTCCAAGGTCGAACAATCTTTGCAATTCAATAAGGTTGACCATCTCTTCAATTGGATTAACGTTTGAAGTTTCGACCCAGCCTTGTCTTATAGTCGTATTTTCAAAATCCAAATATCTTAGTCTTGTTGTTTCGGACGGTTTAAAATAAATGCCGGAAACCTTTTCCAAGGATTCTGGATTTTCCACTTCTATAAGTTGAATTCTACCAATTAAGGCTTGGTTTAGGTATACTTCCCCTCGCTCAGTTACTCGAATATTTGCGGCAACTGTATTTTCAATTGATGATGAATTAATTATGAGTTCCCGCAAAATATTAAGTTGACCCGTATCGGCAACTAAAAACTTGCCATCCTTGGCTACAATGGAACCATCCTTGTTCAATGTAAAGTTTCCGGCCCTTGTTAAATATTTTGTACCGTTTTCATCTTCTACCTCGAAGAAAGCATTTGGATTTTCTATGGCTAAATCCAAAGGGTTGTCGGTCTTTTCAAAATCACCCATTTTGAAGTCCGTATACGAGGAGTGGGGCAAATCTTTTGCTTCTGCAGTACCAAAATTGTTCAGAACATTAAGTCTTGCTTCTATCACTGCTCGTTCGAATAATTTTTCTTTTTTATACCCAACAGTGTTGGCATTTGAAAGATTATTTGAACTAATCTCCAATTTCATTTGTTGTGGTATCATACCCAAAGCAGCAGTATATAGTTCTTTAATCATTCTCCCTCCATGGAGATTTTTAAATCCTTTTGCTTACTAAAAAGGGTTTTATTATTTTCTTTTTGTAAAAATTTTTGATATCCTTCGTAAATTGGTCTTCTTAGTTCAATTAAATTTTTTAATGCTTTTACCAATACCGTTTTTTCTTCCTCTTTCAAAATATTTTCTTTTTCCATAAAACAATTTCTATATCAGAAAGATGTTTTACAAGATATATGCCAAAGAGTTAAATTAAACCCTCTTCCACAATCTTATTATATTCCAAAGGCTTAACATCTCAACTAATACCAGCAAATTTTCATAATTCCTTTTTTTTGATAATTTTGGTGATTAATAGTAAACAATGGTTAGAATTAAGCAGAATTTTTATGAAAAACAATATTTTTCCCAATCCAGATGATTGGTTTACTGTTTCTCGTTACGTAATTGGAATAATGACGGGAACATCTGTAGATAAGGTTGATATCATTCTTGCTAAGTTTTTAGGGTCCAAGTCTAAAAATTTTTTATTCTCGATAGTCTCCTTCGGTTCTTTTCAATTTCCAGATAGTCTAAGAGAGCAGATTGAGCTTGCAATTTCCAACCAAGCTCGAACCCGAGATATTGCACAACTAAATTTTGAACTTGCCTTCTTTTTTGCAAAAAAGATAAACGAATTTTTGATTAAAAATGAATTTCCAAAAGAAAAACTTGATGCTATTGGAGTTCATGGTCAGACTGTGTGGCACGAACCAAAGTCTTCCGATGGTTCCAAACGTGGATTTACATTACAGTTAATTTCGCTTAGTGCTATGGCTCAATTGCTTCAAGTACCAATTGTTGGGGATTTTCGTGCGAAGGATGTTGCTGCCGGGGGGGAAGGTGCGCCACTTGTTCCTATTTTTGATTATGAATTTCTTGCAACCGAGGATGAAGATGTTATAGCGGTAAATATTGGTGGAATTGCCAACATTACTTTCCTCCCAAAAAATGTAAAGCTGGATAAAGTTGTTGCCTTTGATACTGGACCTGGCAATGTATGGATTGATGGTGCCATGAAAATTTTGTTTGGCAAAGATTACGATAATGATGGGAACATTGCTCGTAAGGGTAATTTAAACAACCTCCTGTTCAAGAAACTTAAATCAATTTCTTTTGTCCGAAGAAAGCCACCAAAGTCCACTGGGCGCGAGTTTTTCAACATTTCTCGACTGGAAGAACTCATTGATTTTGCTAAAACAAAGAAAATTCCAAATGAAGATATAATAACAACCTTAACTCATTACACAGCTTGGTCCATAGCTGAAAATATCAAATTATTTGCTAACCCAGTTGCAAGAATCATTGTTTCTGGGGGTGGTGCAAAAAATTCTTTCATTCTTGAGCTTCTTTGCCAATATTTACCACAATCAGGAATGCTTACAAGCAATGTTGTTGGTATTCCTGTCGAAGCCAAAGAATCCCTAGCTTTTGCATTTCTTGCCTATTTAAGGATCGGTGGTTTGCCTTCGAATATACCTAATGTAACGGGTGCAAGAGAAAAAATATCGTTAGGTATTATTGCGCTATAAATCAAAAAAAGTTGTGTGAAAAGAGTTTGTGGGTTAATAAAAATTCAAATATTTTAAAATTTAAAATTTAATTTTTGACCTTTTGCTTAACAAAATAGAATATGTCTTGGACACTACTGAATAAATCTTTGAATCTAAACTGGTAGTCCTTTTGCATTTTGAAAAAAAGTAAAAGTCCTAAGAAAATGTAATATGAAGTTAAACCAAGAGGTGCAAGCGTAATGTCTTTGGTCATACCAATAAGAATAAATGTTAGGACAGAAAATAAGGAGGAGACAAAAATATAAAATGCAACTTTGCTAACTTTATTTTCGGCAATCATTACCGATGCCCCAAGTTGCAGTGGCATAAAAATAGTGGCAAACAGCATTAAATTTAAAAACGAAATAGAAAGTAAATATCTTTCTGGTAGAATTAAACGAATAAAAAATTCTGTTCCACCAAGTTCAAGAATAATAAATGTTAAGAAAAGAGCAAGAAATGTGAAAGAAACAGATTTTACAACTAAGCTCCTTAGCTCCTCCCTTCGATTTCTTGCAATCAATCTTACCGCTGTTGGATAAACCAAGCCGTTACCTGCGTTTACTCCCTCTTCGAAAAGCCTAAACAATGTTTTCGCAGAATAATAAATTCCTACGACTTTGCTTTGGAAAAAAAATTGAAGGAATAAAACATCGAGTTGTCTTGGAATGCTTTGGAACAGGGATAGACTAAACATAGGTAACCCAAAAGAAAAGAATTCTCTTACTTTCAAGGTTCCATTGAACCCAAATCTAATGTATCCTTTCAATAGAATTATTGCAGTTAAAGAACTTATAGCAGTACCTGAGAGATAAATTTTTATTAATGTAAAGAAAGTAAAAGTGGGATACGTAAAGTAAAGGTAGACCGTTGTTATCGACATTGGAAGGAAGAAAGAAGCATTAATAAGAAAAACTTTAAACATACTTGAATGCTTGAAAGCAAATTTTATGCAAAAAACCCTTGGAATCGACAAAATGGAAAGCCAAGGGAGAAATGATGTTACTTTTGTCAATCCAGGTTCATTGAAAAAAATAACCCAAAAATCACTCGAAAATGAAAAAGAAA
>FMSI01007311.1_pt1 | contig 14091 bp, 16 predicted proteins | sample 1504471 | NCBI WGS metagenome assembly FMSI01 (sample SAMEA4475357, study PRJEB15587) | soil metagenome | biome: Soil; feature: Field | place: India | collected 2015-03-11 | depth 0 m
TCGGGATGACAGGATTTGAACCTGCGACCCCTTCGTCCCGAACGAAGTGCGCTACCAAGCTGCGCTACATCCCGATAACTTATCTAAGATAGCATTTGCTGGCTTTTTCCTCAATTAGGGGACTGTGCAGCAAAGAAATTTAGGCCAACTTTAGTCCACCATGCAAACTAGGGCAGTTAAAACCCTGTCTGAGAGACACTTTGAAAAATCTGCTTTATTGCGGCAACCGCAAACGAGCTACGCCTAGGAAGAACAATACTCTCCCTCTCAAGTGCCGGCAGAGTTTCAAATCAGCTGAGATCCAGTGTTTGCCCTGATTGTTTTGTTCATCTGCTCCCAGCATTGCCCACCTAAACGGCTCTACGCAGCCAGAAAAGCTATCCTAATTACTCTGCTGTGCTTGATTGGATGGGCTCGGCTTTTTCGCGATCTAGCTTTTTAGTATATCTCGTATGAGATTAAAAATCTCATCAAAAGCCTTATCACGAGTCCAAATATCTCATTTAAGATTATCTCATTTAAGATTAAAGTCGCGACAAGTTGCAAATACGCCCGCTCTCGAAGGGATGGGAGCTTTCTTTTCGAGGTTAAGATTTGCTAAAGTCACGGCCTTACGGCAAGACGGTGCTATAAATTGAGAAATATCTGCAATAAGTTAATTTTAAAAAATTGTTAGATGCAATATGTTATCATCCTTATGGTCGCCTTTTACATACATTGCCGACCCGCATCTTCAAAGGCAGCGCCGGAGAATAGGCATGTCTAAACTGATTTCCCTTGCTGAAGCCAAGGTGGGCGATCGCTACACCATTGCGAAATTAATATGCAGCAATACCCAACAACTCTTGGGGATGGGTTTGGCACCGGGGGCGGTAATCACCATCTTGGACCGGAGTGATAGCGGGGCAGTAATGGTAGCTCTTGATTCGCAGCGATTTTGCCTTAACCACGAGCTAGCCCAAAACATCTTGCTCAAGGCGCTTCCAGGGGTGAACCTGCGCACTGCGCCGGTTGGTACTCGCCTGCGCATTATTGGTTATGCTCCCACTCACCCCAGCTACAAACGCAAACTATTGGCAATGGGCTTAACCCCTGGCACCGAAGTAGAGGTGATTCGCCATGCTCCCTTGGGTGACCCCACAGACATTAAAGTGCGAGGCTTTCATTTGACCTTGCGCAAGGATGAAGCCGATGCCCTTAAGGTGTCTCTCCTCTAGATAAGGAATGTTCTATGGCAGCAACAATTGCTCTAATTGGCAACCCAAATTGCGGTAAGACAACCATTTTTAATGGCCTCACAGGGGCAAATCAGCGGGTGGGGAATTGGCCAGGAGTAACTGTTGAGCGGAAGGAGGGTTCTTATTGGGACCGCGGCCTCGCCGTAACGGTGGTGGATTTGCCGGGGGTGTATGCCCTCGATGCTGAGGATAGCGGCCTAGATGAGCAGATTGCCCGCAAGTTTCTATTGGCGCGCGAGTATGATTTGGTCGTCAATATCCTTGATGCGGCGAACTTGGAGCGTAACTTTTACCTGACCTCACAGCTGCTCGATCTGGAGGTACCGCTCCTCCTCGTCCTCAACATGATGGATGTGGCTCATGCCGCAAGAATCAACATTCATCCAGAGACGCTGAGCCAACGTTTAAGCCTTCCTGTTTTGCCCCTTTGTGCCAAACAAAAACAGTATTTTGAGCAACTGCGGCAGGAAATTCGCACTGCCTTGAAAGAACCCCAACTATCTCCGCTGAGCATTCCCCAACCTTCTGTCATTGAGGAGGCCATCGCTGATCTACTGACCCAAGGTGCTCAAAATCGAATGCAAGCTTTGGTTTGGCTGCAATATGCCGAATCCGTTTCCCAAGAGGTAATTCCTCCCTTGCGCCGATGGCGACAGCGGATTCACCAGACCTTAGGGGAAGATATTGATCTCATCATTGCCGATAGTCGCTATCGATGGATTCAGAGCCTGATGGCCGACGTTCTTGAGCAGCGCGATCGCCTGACAACCACCGTCTCAGATCGCATTGACCGCATTGTCCTCAACCGTTGGCTCGGCATTCCGATTTTCTTGGCCGTCATGTACTCAGTGTTCCTCATCTCAATTAACGTGGGGGGTGCCTTTATTGACTTCTTTGATATTGGCGTGGGCACGCTGGTTGTGGGCTGGCCAACCCAGATCCTTGCAACTCTGAATGCCCCCGGTTGGCTGATTGGTCTTTTGGCCGAAGGGGTGGGGGGCGGTATCCAAACAACGGCAACATTTATTCCCCAAATTGGTTTGCTTTTTATTTTTCTCACGCTGCTTGAGGACTCTGGTTATCTCGCACGGGCGGCCTTTGTCATGGATCGACTCATGCGCTGGATGGGTTTGCCGGGTAAATCTTTTTTGCCGATGATGATCTCCTTTGGCTGTAATATCCCCGGCATCATGGCCACCCGCACGCTCGAAAATCGGCGCGATCGCCTGATGACAATCCTTATGAATCCCTTTATGTCCTGCGGTGCTCGCTTACCGGTCTATGCCCTGTTTGTGGCGGCTTTCTTCCCGCGCAATGGACAAAATCTGGTTTTTTTACTCTACATATTGGGAATTGCAGCCGCCATCTTTACGGGTTTCTTGATGAAGCACACCCTTTTTCAGGGGGAGATGGGGCCTTTTGTCATGGAATTGCCCCGATACCATCTGCCCACATTCCAGGGAGTACTCCTGCGGGCTTGGGAGCGGCTGAAGACCTTTATTGTGCGGGCAGGCAAGATGATTGTTATTTGTGTTGCTCTACTTTCCCTGTGTGTCGGCCACTGCTGCCGTCTATCGGGAAACGAATTTGAGCTAAACGGTTTTTGTTGCGGCTTGGACCACAGGCTTGGCTTATTGGGTGGCCACGGCCTACTACCAACTCATGACATTTGCAGCCCATCCGCTGTTCTCATTCCTGTGGTTATTGGGTTTGGGAGTGGTGATGGGGATGGTGATCATGGGCTTGAAATACTGGGGCGATCGCCAGCGGTTTTCCACCCTAGGGAGGAAGTGATCGTGCTCTTGCAACTACAGGAGTATATCAGGAACCGTCAAATCGTGTCTTTGCGGGAATTGGCAACCCATTTTCGGGCACCACCAGCGGCAATTGAACCCATTTTGGATCAACTCATCCGCAAAGGCCGGGTGCAAAAAGTAGCCTCTAGACACTGTGGCGGTTGTAACCAATGCAGCTCAGAGACCTTTGAACTTTACCAATGGGGAACCAGCAATGCTATCCGAAGCAATGACAAATCGACTCAATGAACAGATCAACCTTGAGATCTATTCAGCGCATCTCTATTTGCAAATGAGTTCTTGGTGTGCCCACAAAGCTCTCGAAGGTTGTGCGGCATTCCTCAGTCAACACGCCGACGAAGAGATGGCCCACATGCGACGCCTGTTGACTTACATGCACGAAACCGGCGCTTTGGCCATTCTAGGAGATGTGGCAGCGCCACCGCACACCTTTCAGTCTCTGAAGGAGATGTTCAGCAAAGTCTATGAGCATGAACAGCTCGTAACCCGCAAAATCAATGAGCTAGTCCAGTTGGCAGATACGGAGCCTGACTATGCAACATTGCAATTCTTGCAGTGGTACGTCGCTGAACAACACCAAGAGGAGTTTTTATTCAAGAGCATCCTCGACAAAATTGAACTGATTGGCACAAAGGGGCAGGGACTCTTCTTCATTGACCAAGAAATTGGCAAGCTTGCCTCAGCCAAGTCTCCCACTAACACTAAAGTGTAATTGACGCCCGTCGCCCCGAAAGTTAGGTGCCGCTTGAGAAAGTGTCATGTGTCGCTCTACAGGTTCCCAGAAGCTCAGAGTATCGTTTAGTTAGTGAGGAGTGATTCGCAAACAAAAGTCCTGGGGTCGAAACACGGCAAGACTCCCGGGGCTTTTTATTTATTTTGAATTTTGAGCTAAAGCCATTACCTTATAGAGTATGCCGTTGCGAATTTCTGGCCAGCGATCGCTCAAAACCCTTCCCGGCCACAGTACCCGTCCCACGAGTGCCAAAGTTCGCCAAGCGATTTTCAATATTTGGCAGGGTCGCCTACAAGGGTGTTGCTGGCTGGATTTGTGTGCTGGTACTGGTGCAATGGGAGCGGAAGCTCTGCTGCGTGGCGCCCAGTGGGTGGTGGGTATTGAGCAATCTCCCCAAGCCTGCCAAGTCATTCGTCAAAACTGGTCAGCCCTTGCCCAACCCCATCAGCACACGCTGGTTTTGCGGGGGGATGTGCGCCAGAAATTGCCTCAAGTTCCTATTCCCCAGTTTGACTTGATTTATTTTGACCCCCCCTACAATAGTGATTTATATCTACCCGTTCTCCAGTTGCTCTGGCAGGACAAGCGTCTCACCCCTGAAGGAGAAATTGCCGTTGAGTGTCGCACAAAACATCCACCAGACTTAGAGGCGATTCTGGCGATCGGCTGGCAGCAGCAGCGAATTAAAATCTATGGCAGTACAGCGGTGCTTTTCTTTTGTGGCCACCCAATTTGACGTTTGCGAGGCAATTTCATCCTTCCGAAATTGGGAATATTCAATCGGCAGTGTGGCAGTTGCAAGAGACCCTGCACGCGCGGTACAGTGTCCATAACATTCTGCAGCGAGCCAGGGAGTGCGTCTGGCTGAGAGCTTGTTCATACAGCGAATCAAGTCCTTTACGCCACCAACGGCTAGGGACAAAGTTAGATTGTTGGGCGCCCCTCCAATACTCCCAGTGTCTCGCCAGTGGTTCCTCAACAAGGACTTTCTATGCAAACTCGCCCCCTCGGTCGCACGGAGATTCAAATTACGCCACTCATTCTTGGCACTTGGCAAGCCGGTAAACGCTGGTGGGTCGGTATTGAGGATGAGGAGTCCATTCGCACGATTCGTACTGCTGTCGAAGCAGGGATGATCACCATTGATACGGCAGAAGTCTATGGTGATGGTCATTCAGAGCGGATTGTGGCTGCTGCTGTGGGAGACTTGCGCGATCGCTGTGTCTATGCGACAAAGGTCTTTGCCAATCACTTGCGCTACAAAGAGGTGATTGCCGCTTGCGAGCGATCGCTTCGCAACCTCAACACCGACTACATTGATCTCTACCAAATTCACTGGCCAGCCGGTTCCTTTGGCTCAGAAATCGTGCCCATTGAGGAAACCATGCAGGCAATGGTGGAGTTGAAAGTCGCCGGCAAAATCCGTGCCATTGGTGTCTCCAACTTTTCCCGTGCCCAACTGGCTGAGGCAATGCAGTACGGACGCATTGACAGCATCCAGCCCCCCTATTCCCTCTTTTGGCGCTGGGCAGAAAGAGAATTAATTCCCTTCTGCATTGAGCACGACATTAGCATTTTGGCCTACTCCCCCCTGGCCCAAGGGTTACTCACGGGTCGCTTTGGCCCCGGCCACCAGTTTGATCCCGACGATAACCGTGCCAAAAACCAACTCTTTCAGGGGGAAACCTACGCCCGTGCCCTCGAGGCGATTGAACTGATGAAGCCCATTGCCACCAGCTTGGGCACGACGCTAGGGAATTTAGCCTTGGCGTGGCTACTCCATCAACCACAAACCTGTGCCATTGTTGGTGCCCGCCATCCAGAGCAGGTGCTAGAAAATATCAAAGCGGCTGACCTCCACTTAGATGAGTCGATTTTGGCCATGCTCGATGAAATTAGCCAGCCAGTCATCGCCACCCTTGATCCGGAAAATCCAGTAATGTGGAAGTGGTAGTTCAAATTCACCAACCTCTCTATGGAACTCCTCGGTCTTGGGGCAATTGTTCTCTACTTCTTAATTGCCCTGCGCTTTTGGCAAGGGTTTCACCGCACGTACTACACACAATCGCGCTTTATGCTCAGTGTGCTGTGGCTGCCACTGCTCGTGAATAAGTCCTATCGGGAAAACTTTCGCCGCGCACTGCTGGGCTAGGTGAGGGGGACGATTTGGCTGATTGGCGGCACCCATGAGAGTCGCTGGATTGCCGATTTAATCCTCTGCCAAGGGTTTCCTTGCTGGGTGAGCGTAACGACACCAGCCGCCTCTGGCCTTTATGCAGCCCATCCATTGCTTACGTGCCATGTTGAGCGCTTGACCCCTGACCACGCCCGCGAGTTAATTCAGCAACACTCTATTCAGGGGATTGTGGATGCCTCCCATCCCTTTGCAGTTGCCATCTCTGCCCTTGCTATTGAGATCAGCCGAGAACTGGGGCTGCCTTACCTGCGGTTTGAACGCCCAAATTTGCCCCAAGTAACGGGTATCTATACAGATGTAGCGACGCTGCTGCAAAGTCATCTGTTGGTGGGGGAGCGGGTATTGTTGACCGTGGGGGTAAAACAGTTGGCGTCCTTTGCCCCTCTCCAGCGTCAAGCAACGCTCTTTGCACGGATTTTACCCACAGTCACTGCCCTAGAAACTGCCCTAGCGGCCGGGTTTGATCGCCAGCGGTTAGTTGCCATTTTCCCACCTGTGTCCTTCGAGCTCGAACGCGCCCTTTGGCAACAGTGGCAGATTACAGCGGTGGTGACCAAGGCCTCGGGTACTGAGAGTGAGCAGATCAAGCAGACCCTTGCCCGTGAGCTGGGGGTGAAGCTGATTACACTACAACGCCCCCCTATGGTTTATCCGCGCCAAACGAGCGATCGCGCTGGTATCGAGGCCTTTTTGCAGGAATTAGCCACCTCTAAACAAAGCGATCGGTCACCGCCCCCAGACTACTAGAAGACACCAGTTTGGCATACTTGGCCAACACCCCACGGGTATAGCGCGGCGCCGGGGGCTGCCATTTAGCCCGCCGCGCTGCCAGTTCTTCCTCACTGACATTCAGTTGCAGCAGCCGCTGATGGGCATCAATGGTGATCGAGTCTCCCTCCTCCACCAGGGCGATCGTCCCACCCACCGCCGCCTCTGGAGCCACGTGACCCACGACCATGCCATAGGTACCACCAGAGAAGCGACCATCGGTAATGAGGCCAACACTATCCCCTAAACCGGCACCAATAATGGCAGAGGTGGGAGCCAGCATTTCCCGCATCCCGGGACCACCAACAGGGCCTTCATAGCGAATGACAATGACATCGCCGGGATTGATCTTGCCGGCAAGAATGGCATCAAGACAGGCTTCCTCGGAGTCAAAGACGCGGGCCGGCCCAGTAATTTGGGGATTTTTCACCCCAGAGATTTTGGCCACAGCACCCTCACTGGCTAAATTGCCCTTGAGAATGGTCAGGTGGCCGGTGGCGTAGAGAGGCTTGTCAAACGGACGAATCACATCTTGGTTGGGATCGGGGGTATCGGGCACATCCCGCAGCCGCTCGGCAATGGTTTCCCCCGTAATCGTTAGGCAATCCCCGTGGAGCAAACCAGCATTGAGGAGCATTTTCATCACTTGGGGAATGCCCCCTGCCCGATGTAGATCCGCAGTGACGTATTTACCGGAGGGCTTGAGGTCGCAGAGGACAGGCACCCGTTGGCGAATGGTTTCAAAGTCATCAATGGTGAGGGGAACCTCGGCACTGTGGGCGATCGCCAGAAAGTGCAGCACGGCATTTGTCGAGCCACCGATCGCCATAATCACACTGAGGGCATTTTCAATGGATTTGCGGGTGATAATATCGCGCGGTCGAATATTCTTGCGAATCGCCTCCACCAGCACCTTGCCCGCTAGCTCTGTATTGTCAGCTTTTTCAGCATCCTCCGCCGTCATCGTTGAGGAGTACATTAGGCTCATGCCCATGGCTTCAAAGGCTGAGGACATTGTGTTGGCCGTGAACATACCGCCGCAGGAACCGGCTCCCGGACAGGCATGGTGTTCAATGGCATGGAGCGTCGCCTCATCCATTTTGCCGGCACTAAACTGACCCACGGCTTCAAAGGCACTAACAACCGTAAGGTCTTGACCCTGCCAGTGACCAGGCTTAATCGTGCCGCCATAGACAAAAATGGCGGGAATGTTCATCCGTGCCATGGCAATCATCGCGCCGGGCATATTTTTGTCGCAGCCGCCGATCGCCAGCACCCCATCCATACTTTGGGCATTACAGGCGGTCTCAATCGAATCAGCAATCACATCTCGCGAGACCAAGGAGTATTTCATCCCCTCCGTGCCCATGGAAATACCATCGCTGACCGTAATTGTGCCAAACAACTGCGGCATCCCCCCCGCTGCACGAATGCCTGCTTCGGCGCGACTGGCAAGGGCGGCAATCCCCATATTGCAAGGGGTAATCGTACTGTGGGCACTGGCCACCCCAACAATGGGCTTGTTGAAATCCTCATCGCCAAAGCCCACGGCTCGCAGCATGGCTCGGTTGGGGGTGCGTTGAACGCCTTCTGTAATGATGCGACTGCGCCAGTTTTCTGCCATAGTGTTCTCGCGATCGGCCTAAACGTCAATAGAGCATCCTTCTATTTTCCCTCACCCGTGGACGATCGCTCCAGAGGCCAAGCCAAATAAAACCCTAAAGCAGCAAACAAGCCTAGACCAGAAAGATACTTCACACTGTTGGGAATCAGCGGATTGGGCGACCAGAAGCCCTCAATTATACCCGCAGTCACCAGTAGGGGTACAATTCCAAACATGAGTTGCGCGGCTAAGGCACCATTGCGCTTCAAAGCGCTAAAGCGGCGGTATCGCCCCGGAAAAAGAACCGCCTGCCCCAGCAACAGACCCGCAGCACCGGCTAGAAAAATGGCGGGCAACTCCAAGGCACCATGGGGACTGACAAACGCCCAAAAGGGATACTCTAGGTTGTTTTGCGCCACAAGGGCAGCGATTGCCCCCATATGTAAGCCATTGTTCCACAGGATATAGAGGGTTCCTAGCCCCCCTAGGATTCCTCCCGCCAGCGTTGCAAAAGCAACACTCAGGTTATTGGTCATAATCGCACTGGAGGCGAAGGGTTCGACACCCACAATTGACCCCATCCACAGCTTGCCCTCCTCTTCTACGAGGGACAGAATATCTGAGGGCACGATCAGTTCCAAAAATTGGCGATCGCTCCACCCATACCACCAAGCGATTGCGGCCCCCACCAGAAAGACCCCGAAGGCAAAGGCAGTATAGGCCCATGTTTGCTGGACCACTGCCGGGAAGCCCCGCTGGAAAAACCACCAAACTTTGCGCCAATCTTGGGAGCGCTGCCCCTGATAGACTTGGCTGTAGCTCCGCAAGGTGAGACCCTGCAAATAGCTGACGATGCTACTGCCCAAGCGGCGAGTTTTTGCCCGCGCCAAATCTGCACTGACCAAGCGGTACAACTGACTGAGGCGGCAAATCTCCGTTGCCGATAGCCCCTGAATCCCCTCTGTCTCAGCACGGTTGAGGAGTTGTTCTAGCTCTAGCCACTGCGGCTCTTGGCGGATCAGCCAGCGTTCAACATTCACGACTGTCGGATTCCTCTTGAATCGCCCCCAAAAAGGACGCTAGGCGTTTGCGGGGAATGTAGGGCCAGCCGCCATTGGTTTCAATATCCCGCAGCAATTTATAGAGCGCTTGGCGGTTGGTGGGCAAGGCCGCTTGAAACTGATTGTCACAAATTTCACGGTGCAATTGCTCCAAAAGGCGCAGCAGTGCCAACAGGTCGTGGACATTTCCATTGGCTTGGTCAGCCGCCATACGGATGCGTTCAGCAAGGGCGTTGAGGTCGGTTGTACTTAAAGAGGATGGTGAGGAAATCATTTTTTCTATAAAGCTTTTTGAACTGAGAATAACGATGTTTTAGCACAGTTGCTACGATCGTCTTAACAAAGAAAGAGGTTTCTGACCATGTTTCGGACACCTGTTGCCCTTCTGGGGACAGCAACTTTAAGCCTAGGTCTGGCGATCGCCCCCCCTGTTTTGGCAGAAATGGAAGTGAAAGTGGCTCGCGACAGTAGAGGCCGTGTTTATACGGTAGATATGCATTCCCGTCGCTTTTATCCAAGTGGATTTTAGCCTCTCGACCGTTGGAGACGATTACTGGCATCAGGCAACCGCCTCCTGTAATCCCTACGATGTTAAGAGTGATTATTACGGTTGGGAGTGGACTGGGACAAAAAGCTATCCTCCCGGCACGATAGCGGGTGACATTGCCCGTGCGGTCTGTCGTCGTTAACCTGCTGCTGCACCAATACCCCGTGCGAGGTCAGCGGGAGCAAAAACCCCTAGCTCCGTGATAATGCCGCTAATTAAATGGGCAGGGGTGACATCAAAGGCAGGATTATAAAAATCCACGCCAGCGGGTGTAATGCGGCTAAACCCCACCTGATAAATTTCTTGGGGGTGTCGCTCCTCAATGGGAATTTCCGCTCCAGTGGCAATTTTGGTGTCAATAGTAGAAAGGGGTGCGGCGACAAAGAAGGGAATGTTATGGGCTTTGGCAGCAAGGGCAACACTATAGGTGCCAATTTTGTTGGCGGTATCTCCATTCAGGGCAATGCGATCGGCACCCACCACCACCGCATCAATCATCCCCCGCTGCATACAGTGCGCCGCCATCGTATCCGCAAGCAGGGTGACGGGAATCCCCTCTTGCACACATTCCCAAGCGGTTAATTTAGCTCCCTGAAGGCGGGGACGAGTTTCATCGGCATAAACCCGCTCCAAGCGACCCGCCGCCCAAGCCGCACGAACCACCCCTAACGCTGTTCCATAGCCTGCTGTCGCTAGGGCACCGGCATTGCAGTGGGTGAGCAAGCGCAACTTCTCGGGAGTTGTCGGCAGGATACTAAGGCCGTTTTCACCAATGGCTTGACAGGTTTGCACATCTTCACGGGCAATGGTTTGGGCGGTTTCAAGAAGGTGATGCTGGAGTTCCTCAAGGGTGGCTGTGGCCTGCTGGGCTGCCCCTAGCATGCGATCGATGGCCCAAAATAAATTCACTGCCGTCGGGCGGGTTTGCCGCAATTCGGAAGCGACATTCTCCAGGTGAGCCAAGAAGCCCTCGCGATCGCTCCCCGTGTATTCCCGTGCCCCTAAGACCATGCCAAAAGCGGCTGCCACACCAATCGCTGGTGCACCCCGGACAATCATTGTCCGAATGGCGATGGCCATCTCCGCTGCGGTGGTGATGTCCTTGAGTTCATACTGTTCTGGCAAGCGGGTTTGGTCGATTAATTGCACGCGATCGCCCGCCCACACCACAGGAAAGATGGTTCCGACATTTGCTGTGACAGCCACAACAGCCTCCGTGCTCACTAAAATAAAATTGAATACAAATCATAACCCAAGGGAGAGCTTATCAGTCTGGAATTTAGCCCCCTAGGCAAAGGTCAGTTCACCATTCACCTCGAGACGGGTAAATTGGTTGGGAATCAGAAACTGCTCCCCCAAGGTTTCCGCCACACTGGGGGTAATCCAGCCCAGTTGCTTCAAAAGTTGAATGGCAACGGCATATTTGGCACGCTTGGCGCCATCGCTGACCTTAATTGCCAATCCCATGCCTTCGCCCACACGACCCACACACTGAATCCCCTCAGCTCCAGACTTACTGAGGATTTCCCCCTCCGTGAGGCGCATTAGCTCGCTATCAAAGGCACCGACTCCGGCAACAAAATCAGGATGGTGAGTCATGGCACGAACGACGCGCTCCATTGCCCAGTCATTGCCCGAGGCCAGTTGGCCGTAAAGGGTAGCCATCTGCACCAGCTGCATCAAGTACGTGGGCGCCCCACAGTCGTCGTGGGCACAGATAAATTCTGCGGCGGGCATCTTCAGTAGTTCCGCCACCTTGGAGAGGATCAGGGTCTGAACGGGGTGATTTTTGTGGAGATAGCTTGCCAATGGCCAATTGCGCTGTTGACAAACCGCTAGCATTCCCGCGTGTTTACCCGAACAGTTGTGTTGGAGTGCCCCTTGGCGGCCGGGGGGAACGGGACATTGCAAAGCGGTGGGATCCACATCAGCACGCCAGAGAATATTAAAGACTTGGCGTACTTGCTCAATACGGCCTTGGTGAGAGCTACAGATAATGGCGAGGTCGCGATCGCTCAAGTCAAACCGCTCCATCGTGCCCGTGGTGGTCACTGCCAAGGCTTGAAAGGGCTTGAGGGCAGAGCGGATAAAAGCAGCGGTTTCAGCGTTTCCCGCAAGGGCAAGAATTCGCCCCCGCACATCACAGACAACGGCATGGGCATGGTGGCGCGACTCAACAATCCCTTCCCGCAGTAAGCAAACATCGAGGGCAGGGGCTTGGGTGCGTTTGGACATAGATTCGGTCATGCGGGTAAATGAGCAACAATAGCAGCAGTAGCTACAGGAGTGCCCAAGCAAGGGCCAGTCCCAACGAAAAGAGCACGAGTGCCAAAAGGGTCACCTGTAACCGTTGCAAAATCGGGCGCAACTCGTAGGTATAGATCAGGCGATCTTGAGCCAATTCCGCTTCGGGCTTTTGCCATTCTTGACCGTCATACCAGCCCGTTTCTTCATAAACCACGGTGGGACGTTGCAGGCGATCGCCGACGTAGGCCCAACCCAACACAAGGCGCAGGAGAATGAGTAACAGCAGGAAATTGGCGCCTAGGGCACCGGCCAAGAACGTGTGAATGGGTGCCTCTTTCAGAGAAAAGCTGGCGATCGCCACCGGTCCACTGACTAGCCAAGCCATCCCCCACAGCAATGCCAAACGCCGTTGAAAACGCGGACGCGGCCAACTCGACCATTCAAAAAACCAAGAGGCTTTGAGGTCACGATATTCGTTGATCGGTCGTTGATCTGCCGGGACAGGACAGAGAATCTGAGACACAGTGGCACAAGTTTAAGGACACTGTTTCCAGCATACCAGTCTCGCTGAAATCGTGGATCGCCACAGCATGTATGCAATCGGGCGATCGCCCCGTACACTAGAGGGTGGCACTCCAACCCTGCGTCTAGTGGGGGAAAAACGTTGTTGGTATATTGATTAATCCCTAACTCCGGCACCTTTGATGGAATGGCACCATTTTGATGTTGCGCAATTACGTCTGATTGATCAGTTGCTGGCCGGGCACAACCTGAGTCCAGCACAGTACGATATTACGCGCCGTGTGATTTATGCAACGGGGGATTTAGAATATCTGAATTTGATTGTCTATTCAGAGCAGGCCCTGCAATCCGGTGTGGCTGCCCTTGCCGCTCATACCCCGATTGTGGTGGATGTGACGATGGTGCAGGTGGGGGTGCTCTCCTACACTCAAAATACCTTTGGCAATCCCATTTACTGTGGAGCAGAAACCTTCACCCGTCCGCAGCAGGAAAAGTCCCGCATTGCCTTTGGTGTAGAAACCTTGGCACGACGCCATCCCACAGCCATTTTTGTTATCAGTAGTGATCCTTCAGTCCTAGAACCCCTCCTGACCTTAGTGGAGGCTCAGGAAATTCGCCCTGCCTTAATTATTGACGCTGCCCCCAATTTTCTCCCTCCCATTTTGGATCGCCTGCAAAAGTCTTGGGTGCCCCACATCTCCATTAAGGGATGCAAGGGGGGCGTGAGCGTTGCCACAGCAATTATGAACGGCTTACTCAAGTTGGCTTGGACGGCCTATGGTGATCCCCTTCCCTGAAACGAGTGAATGGCTCTGTATCGGCCAAATTGTCGGTGCCCACGGCCTGCGGGGGGCGGTCAAGGTCAAGCCCTTTAGCGATTTTCCCGAACGCTTTACAGTGGCGGGTTCTCGTTGGTTGCGATCCCTTCGGCAGCCCCAACCCTATGCGGTTACCCTCGTGCGGGGGCGATTTTTACCCCGTGCTGAACAGTTTGTCGTTACCTTTGCGGAAGTCAGCGATCGCACCGCAGCGGAGGCACTCAAGGGGGCAGAAATTTTAGTCCCCGCCAGCGATCGCCCACCCCTTGCAGCCAATGAATACCACCTCATGGACTTGATTGGACTCGCCGTGTATCACCAAGGTGAGCGGGTTGGCGAAGTGGTGGGCTTGGTCAATGCGGGCAATGACCTACTAGAAGTGCAGTTACTCGACCCAGCGCACAAAGCCCCCCGATCGGTGTATATTCCCTTTGTGCCAGCCATCGTGCCGGTGGTTGATCTAGCAGCCCGAAGAATTGAAATTGATCCCCCCTTAGGGCTGTTGCCCTGATCAATCCCTACTAAGATCGTTAATAATAG
>FMSI01056488.1_pt1 | contig 14060 bp, 9 predicted proteins | sample 1504471 | NCBI WGS metagenome assembly FMSI01 (sample SAMEA4475357, study PRJEB15587) | soil metagenome | biome: Soil; feature: Field | place: India | collected 2015-03-11 | depth 0 m
TAACAGATGAAGAGAAGAAGGATCCAAAAGCACGGTACCGCATTGTTCAGGCTGGTTTTGACAACATGATGAAGGCTAAACCAGCTCTTATTATGGATAAGGGCAATGCATCGCGAATCAGTCTATGCAATCTTGATGATGATTTTGACAAGTTAAAAGACTGCGATTTGATCGTAGAAGTTGTTGTTGAAAATCTTAAGATTAAACAGGAATTGTTCCAGAAAATTGACAAGATTCGCAAACCAACTGCTGTAGTAACATCAAACACTTCAGGATTACCATTGAAAGAAATGTCAAAGAACTGCAGCGATGCATTCAAAGAGCATTTCATGGGTACTCACTTCTTTAACCCTGTTCGCTACATGCATCTCTTAGAGCTCATCCCTGGCGAAAAGACTAAAAAGGAAGTTCTTGAGTTCATTGCAGAATTTGGTGAAAAACGCTTAGGTAAAGGTATTGTTTGGGCAAAGGATACACCAAACTTCATTGGAAACCGTATAGGCGTACACGAAATTATGACAGTTATGCAGCTTTTAGAATCAGAAGGTATTGCAATTGATGAAGTTGACGCTATTATGGGACCGGCAATGGGCCGTCCAAAAACTGCTGTATTTAAACTGTCTGACATGGTTGGTCTTGACACTATCCACCACCTTGCAGAAAACTCATACGAGCTGCTCAAAAACGACGAGCGACGTGACGTATACAAGGTTCCTGCATGGTTCAACAAGATGATTGAAAACAAATGGTTTGGCGACAAAACCAAACAGGGATTCTATAAGAAGGATAAGACTCCAGAAGGCAAAAAGCTTTCATTGGTACTTGATCCTTTAAAGATGGAATACCGTGAAGCTGCAAAACCGGAATTTGAATCAGTAGCCGCTGCAAAGAAACTCCCAACAGCTGCTCAGAAAATCAAAGCCATAGTATGGGGTAACGATAAAGCAGCTAAATTTGCATGGAAGCTTACAGCATTAGGTGCAATTTATGCAGCAAATCGCGTCCCTGAAATAGCAGATTCTATTGTTGAAATAGACAATGCTATGACATGGGGCTATAACTTAGAATTAGGCCCATTCCAGGCATGGGATGCTATTGGCGTAAAAGAGTCGGTTGAAAGAATGGAAAAAGAAGGAATGAAGGTTCCTGAAAACGTAAAGAAGATGTTAGCATCTGGCGCAACCTCATTCTACAAATTTGAAAATGGCAAAGAATATTATTATGACCTGGTAAATGGCGGTTACAAAGAAGTTAAGAAGAGCGCTGCAGCTATCTCACTGTTCAACCTCAAAGGTGCTGGAAAAGAAATCAAGAAGAATGAATCAGTATCTCTCATTGACCTGGGTGATGATGTATTCTGTATTGAATTCCACACAAAGATGAACGCCATAAACGGCCAGATAGTTGATTTTATTGCTGACGCAACTGACTTTGTACTTAAAAATGGTGCCGGTATTGTTATAGGTAACCAGGCTGGTGGCATGCCAGGTGCATTCTCAGCTGGTGGCGACTTAGCATATATGGGAAGCCTTGCAAAAGAAAAGAAATGGTCAGAAATTGACAAGTTTATTGCAAATGTACACGCAGGCTTAATGAAAGCCAAATATGCTCCAATACCTGTTGTGGCAGCTCCATATGGCATGACTCTGGGTGGTGGATGCGAAGTATGCTTGAATGCTGACCGCATAGTAGCACATGCTGAACTGTACATGGGTCTTGTTGAAATAGGTGCTGGACTATTGCCTGGTGGTTTGGGCATGCTTAACCTGTGGAAAAAATACATCAATGCATTACCAAAAGCTGCAAAAGTAACTGACCTTGCAGGACTATTCCTGCCTTGCTTCATGGCAGTAGCACAAGCTCAGGTAACAACGTCAGCATTTGAAGCACGCAAAAAAGGCTTCTTAACCGCTTCTGACCGCGTAGTATTTAACAGAGACTTATTAATTGGTGAAGCCAAGAAAGAAGTGCTAAAGATGATAGATGAAGGGTATGCTCCACCCAAGAAAGAAAAGCTTGTAGTAATCGGCCGTGAAGCAATGGGTATGGTGGAAGCAGAAATGCTCAACATGAGAATAGGTATGTACATCACACCTCATATGGAATTCATTGCCAAGAAGATCGCATTTGTAATGTCTGGTGGCGATGTACCAAGCGGTACCGAAATTACTGAAGAACAGTGGATGAAGCAAGAGCGTGAAGCCTTTGTTGAACTGTGGCAGACTGAAAATACCCAGAAGATGGCAGAGCATATCTTACAAACTGGTAAACCATTATTTATATAGTCATACAAACTTTCGCAAACAGGAGGAAAATTTTTATGAGAGATGCATATATTGTACAGGCTGTCAGAACACCTGGGTGCCGTAGAGGCAAAGGTGCTTTTGCTCAGACTAGACCTGAAGACCTACTTGTTACTGCTCTTCAGGGCTTAATGGAAAGAGCAAAGGTTGACAAGAAGGTAGTAGAAGATATTATGGTTGGTTGTGCATTCCCCGAAGCTGAACAGGGTCTAAACGTTGGTCGAATTGCTGCACTCATGGCAGGATTCCCAATAGACACCTGCGGTGCGACAGTAAATAGATTCTGTTCATCCGGTCTTGAATCCATAGCTATTTCTGCTTTGAGAATCCAGGCTGGTTGGGCTGATGTAACTATTGGTGCAGGACTTGAATCAATGTCAATAGTTCCAATGGGTGGCAATATGCCACGTCCTCACCCATACTGGGCAAAACAGAAACCTGATGTGTACATCTCAATGGGTATAACCGCTGAAAATGTAGCAAACAGGTATAAAATTACCCGTCAGCAGCAGGACGAATTTGCATACCATTCACAGATGAAAGCTGCTGAAGCTCAGAAGAATAAGATGTTTGATGAGATAGTTCCAACAAAAGCTGTTCGCTATGTGCCACAGCCAGATGGAACTCTCAAGAAAGAAGAATTTATCCAGGACTTCGATGACGGAGTAAGAGCTGATACAACATTGGAAGGCCTTGCAAAATTAAAGCCTGCTTTTGCAGCATTTGGTTCAGTAACTGCAGGTAACTCTTCACAGACAACTGATGGTGCAGCAGCAGTTCTTTTAATGAGCGAAGAAGCATGCCGAAAATATGGCGTAAAACCTCTTGTTAAACTTGTTGCTTACACCGTTGCTGGTTGCGAACCTGATGAAATGGGAATAGGGCCAGCAGTTGCAATACCAAAACTTCTCAAGATGACTGGAAAAGACATCAAAGACATTGGATTGTTCGAAATCAACGAAGCATTTGCTTCACAGGCAATCTACTGTGCACAACAATTAGGCATTGCTGATCAAAAAGAGTGGACAGTTGACAGCAAAACCCGCCGAATAAACGTCAATGGTGGAGCTATAGCACTTGGCCATCCATTAGGATGTACTGGTTCTAAATTAGCATCACAGCTTGTTAACATGATGGTTAAGAAAGGTGTGAAATACGGTATTGAATCAATGTGTATAGGTGGCGGTATGGGCGCAGCTGCATTGTTCGAACTGGTAGAAAAGTGGTAAACTACAATACCATGTAAATAAAAAAGGCTGTTCTTTAGGAGCAGCCTTTTTTTATTATTTTACAATTTTTACTTTTTTTAATTTCCTTGACATTTTAAAATTTATGTTATTACATACGACATCTCATATTAATATAATGAATGCATTTGTTTGTTAAAAAAGAGGAAACAAATATTTTTTATATGGGTACTATAGCAAAGGCATTAAAAAAAATTTTCCCTCTAGAAATACTATTTGTAGTTACCGTAGTACTTATTATAAATATCTTTAAATATCCAAATGACATTGGATTTCTTTCTGTGTACTACAATCCTTACTTTTTTATTATTCTTTTCTTTGCATCGTTTTATGGCAAAAAATCAGGTTTTTTTACATTTTGCATAACTATTATAATTATACTATCATATATAATAATTAGTGATCTCTATTTTGCAACTGACATACTGTATACGTCTATCACTACGCCAGTCATTTCCCACCATTTTTCATCATTACTGTTTTTATCGCTTATTGCTATTATTGTTCTAGGTGAAATTCGCGATAATTTAGGCCGTATTATTCAAAACCAAAAAAATATAATTAAAGAACTTAATGAACAATCTGCCAAGCTTAAACGAGAACTTGAAGCTGTATCTATGGTAAATCAGGAATATCAGGATCGCATTTTAGGGCAGCAAAATTCACTCATTTCCTTATATTCTACCATCATTGCTTTAAATACATTGAACTTAGAAAACATCTATCCTAATATCCTCAATGCTGTTGTACAATTTACCGGTGCTGAAGAATGTTCACTATGGCAATATGACCGTGACAATAACTCAATTCATCTCCTTGCATACAATGGCTGGACACAGGAAAAAATTGACAGCTCACCTACAAACCTGGACACAGAAAACTTAATAGGATGGTCAGTGCGAAATAACACTATGTTTTCAATTAAAATGCTTCAAAAATATCAGAACCTGAAAGCCCTTGATAACGGAAATTCTATTATTACTGTTCCCATCACTATAGACAATCAGGTATGGGGTGCTCTTAATATTGAAAAGATACCATTTATAAAATATAATCTGTACACAGAGCAGTTACTGCTCATGATTGCCGACCTTGCTGCTCCAATTATCAGAAATGCTATCCGCTACAGTTCACTTGTTCACAAGGAAGTTGACCCTGTAACGGGCTTTAACTCAATCAGTGAATTTTATGAAGTTATGAAGGAAGAATTTGCTAATGCCCAGCACAACAAATTGAACATGTCTTTGCTAATAGTTGAATGTATCAATAGCGCTGAAATAGTTGAAAAATTCTCAATGCGTGATGCCCTCCTTGTATTAAAAGAGATAGCCCAGTTAGTGCATCAACTGGCAAAAGGAAAAGTTTTCATATTTCAATATAAGGAAACATTCCAGTTTGTAGCAATTTTGCCCAACATGGATTTTGATGGCACAGCGATGTTTAGCCTTTCTCTTATTGAGCAAAACAGCAAGAAAACATACTATGTAAAAGGCAAGATAGTTAATCCTGAAATAGTTATTGGCTACAGCAGCCTGCGGCCCAATCACCGCTCTGAGGAAGACCTTATACTACTGGCTGAAAACCTTCTCCTAATGCAGAAAATATAGGTGACAGCATGCCTACACTACTACCTCATGAAGATTTTATTTTTGATTATAACCCTGTAACAATTGGGAAAGATACAGGTAAATTATTTACTTTTGAAAACCCCTTTGATTTTTTCCGGCATGAGATAACAGAAAATCCCTATATTGTCAAAACTCAGCATAAACTGCGCAAGGCTTTCTCAGAAGGTCTTCTAGGAATAGAACATTACCTTATGGCAGCTACCTCCCTTCGTCCATTAATAGATGAAGCTCAAGACCTTGATGAAATCACCCGGCTATTTTCACAGCAGAAATTAGCCATGCGTCCTAATCCGCACTCGGTAAAAATACTCAGGTCCATGATTAAAGACCCCAATCCAGAAATTGCCCTGTATGCTGCCGAAGGGTTAAACACAATTGAAAATTCGTTTTTGACTAAGATTGAAAGAATTAAGAAGAAACTGGGGGAAGCTAAAAATAATATTTTCATTTATTATTATTTGCTTGGTTGCTTATATACACAATTTGCTTCTCTTTTAGAAAGTCAGAAATTAATCCAGAAATTTTATATTAAACAGGCTGTTGATAATCTTTTAAAATCATATTCACTTCGTCCAAAGAATAGAAGAATAAAATTAGCGCTGGCTGAAAGTTACTTGCTGAATGAAGATTATGCACATGCGTTATCGCTCTATGCCTATTGTTATACTCTACACTACAAACCAGTGTATTGCCTGCTTAAAATGGCACAATGCCATTATAATTTAAAAAACTATGATAGGATTAAAACAATTGCCTCAATAATTGCCCAATACGATGTTAGCGATATAGAATATGCCGAGGTATTAATCTATCAATGGATTTTGTAGCTATTAATCAACCCGATCCGTCAAAGAAGACAATATGTATAATTGCTGAAGGGTCGTATCCATACATAACTGGTGGAGTTTCAGCCTGGATACAGGATATCATTTCCGGGCTTACCAACTATAATTTTATTATTTTTGCAATATCAGCAGAAGAAGACGAGCCAAAATATACATTTCCACCCAATGTCATTGCGCTGGTAAACAAACTTTTAACAAAACCTTTAGAAAAGCCATCAAAAAAAATTGATAAATCTTTTTTTACATCCATTGAAGCCTTCCACAAAGATGTGATGCAAAGGAAAGATTTTTCCAAATTCAGGGAAATATTTCAATTTATGAACCAAAATAAGTATGATTCATCGTCCCTTCAACGACATCTTATAAGTTTTAAAATTATTACTCAATACAACGCAATACGCAATCCTCTTTATCAATTTTCTGATTACTACTGGGCATGGCGCGCATCGCATGAATATATGATGAAGATAATGACATGGGAACTCCCAGTTGCTGATCTGTATCATACTATTTCAACAGGATATGCAGGCCTGTGTGCTGCCTGCGCAAAGATTAAATACAATAAACCTGTTATCGTAACCGAACATGGTTTATACAACAAAGAACGTGAAATAGACATTAAGCGCGCAACATGGGTTAAAGGATATCAGCGTGATATGTGGATAAATATTTTTAACGATCTGAGTACAATAACATATGAATATTCTGATTGTATTATTTCCCTCTTTGAAGTAAACCGTAATATACAGATATCCCAGGGTGCCAAACGCGAAAAAACACTTGTAATTCCCAATGGAATTGAGATTGAACGATATTTAGATTTAAAAACAGAAACACATAATGAATTTAGCGTTGGGATAATAGCACGGGTTGTTCCTATAAAAGATGTTAAAAATTTTATTATAATGGCTAAAATTGTTGCAGAATCAATTCCCAATGTTAAATTTTATATTATTGGGCCCACTGACGAGGACGAAAATTATTACGAAGATTGTGTAAAGCTTGTTGAAAATTTTCAGATAAAGGATAAAGTTATATTTACCGGCAAAGCTGATGTACGTGAATATTATAAATTCCTGGATGTCGTTGTTCTTTCCAGTATCCGTGAAGCTCAGCCCCTGGTAATACTTGAAGCGTATGCTGCGGGAATACCTGTTGTTTCAACCCGTGTGGGCAATGTCCCTGAAATGCTTGATTATAATGACATACTGCTGGCTGACCCCAAGGATTCAGAAAAATTGGCACAGGGTGTTATCTATTTATACTATAATCCTGATTATCGAAATAAACTTATAGCTGTAAACAGAAACAAGGTTATCCAGTTTTACAATAAAAAAGACCTAATTGCAACATATGACAATCTCTATGCAAAACATATTGGCATGTACACACAATGAGGATGTATGGCAGGGATAGGATTTGAATTATATAAAATATTACACAAGGGAACTCTGTCTTCAATTGTGCAGGCTTTCTTTCTGGGGATTATTATTGTTGCTGGTCCATGGATATTATCAGTACTCACAATATATATTATTCAGACATACGCATTTGGTGCCATTGCAGACAACCCTGCGTTGTTCACGGTTTCAATAGTGTATGTGTACGCATTCTCACTGTTTTTATCCGGTGGATTTCATTATGTATTTTCGCGTTATATTGCTGATCAGCTGTATATCGAAAACTATGAGACCATACCATCCGCACTATTTACGGCAATAATTCTTATAAGTGTACTATCGATACTGCCTGCCCTTGCATTTGTTTTGTTTAACAACTTTTCATTCATATCTTTTTCTACTCTCTATATACTATCGTTGCTAGCACTTTTTGTTGTGATTAATATACTCTGGATCATGCTGGTATATATTGCCTTACTTAAAGCATATTACAAAATTTTTTTCAGCTATTTAGCAGGAACTATCGCAAGTATTTATGGCGTACTTTATTTAGGAAAGTTGTATGGGGTTGCAGGTGCATTGTGCGGATACACAGTTGGTCAGGCTATCATAGTTTTACTCTTGATAACTATCTCCCAGATTTCATACCCCATAAAAAATTTTACAATAAACAAAGAATTTATTGCATCATTTAAAGAACATAAACGGATTTTCCTTATGGGATTGCTCTTTAATATGGCCATATGGTCTGATAAGATGCTGTACTGGTTTTTACAGGGAGAGCATATTCCTGATACACTGTATTACTACTACATTCCATATGATATACCTGTGTTTCTGGCATATCTTACTATGATACCCGGACTGGTGTATTTTTTAATCATTGCTGAGACAGACTTCCATAAGAAATTTTTTGATTTTATTTCAAACATACTGCAAGACCCTTACAGGTATATACAGTCTAAAAAACAAAAAATGCTTGTTTCTCTCCAAAATGGCATCAAAGGCATCGTTTTTTTTCAGTCAATATGGACTGCTGGAATCTTAATTAAATTACCAGAAATACTGGATTTTTTAGGCTACTCCACAACAATTAATATCAGCATTATGCGGATTTTACTTTTTGCAGTTTTTTTCCATATGCTGACACTTAATCTTGTGATTTATTTACTTTACATGGAATTACAATTTGAAGCTGCAATGGCTGCATGTATTTATCTGTTATGCAGTATCATTGCAACTCTTATTGGCATGTATTATACTCACTGGCTACCCGGTACCAGTTATATGATAGCTTCAGTAATAACAACGTTATATTGTGTGTATCACCTGTATAAAAAGGCACCAATTATTGATTTTATTATTTTTAGCAGGACGTAAAAAGAATTTTCTTACCCAATCAATGACGTGCTCATTTTATATAATTCATCGTTTTTAAGTGTATTAACAATCTCACCCGTCAAATAGTTATAATCATCCTGTGTAACATTTAATGCCTTGCTGTAGGCGGCAAGCAATTCCTTATCATTTTCTGATAGCATCTCATTCTCAATTATTTTTGCAAATATATTCGCAAGACCCACTATCTGCACGGTTGTCTTATATTTTGAATCAACCTGAGCAACATGATGCAAAGCAACAGTATCTATTAATTCATTGGGAAAATTCCATTTTTCCAGTACTATCTTCCCAATATCCTGATGGTTGATGCCAAATATTTTTTCTTCTATTTCGCGTATGTCTTTATATTGCATCTGGTTTAAATGTGCAATGTATTGTTCATATTTATCCCTGAAGCTTATCATCATGATAAGTCTTCCGATATCATGTAGCAAACCAGCAACGAATACATCCTCTTTCTTTTGTTCATTTTTTATTCGGGCAGCTATATATTTTGAAATAAATGCTGTGACAACCGAATGTCGCCATATCATTGCTGTAGATGCTTTAGTAACAGTTGCAGCGGTAGTCTGCTGCTGTGTTTTTACATTTTTACTGTAAACATTTGATGCCGAAACAAGTAAAACAAGGCTTTTAACCATTTTGAAACCTAAAAGTGTCAAAGCCATCTGTAAATTTGTTATCTCACGCTGGCGAGCGTACAGTGCTGAATTGGCTACTTTGAGTATTTTTGCTGTCAATGCCGGGTCAAGCAATATGATGCTCTCCAGTTCTTTGAAGCTAATATCAATATTATCTTCCTGAATCTGCAAAATCTTAATTGCAACCTGAGGAAAAACTGGCAGGTCTTTTATATCAATACTGTCTTTACTAATCATATATTCCTGCTATCACATATATCGTATTTCTAATATACTTATTTCCTTATTACTATCAACTATCGGCATAAAAAATATAAAAATTGATTACACTTTAACAAGAAATCCACTCGTTTATATATTGTTTTGATTATAAAAGAGTTCTCCATTGCTTACATTATCAAACATTTGAATACAATAAAAAATAAATTTTCTGGTTAATAGAATTATTATTTTTTACGACAAATATACTACAGTATTTAACAAACGGGGGTAACAGTATGATTCATAACAATTTTGATATGAAACGCTGGAAATTGGAACAGATAAAGTATTTTAAAAAATACCAGAGTACGTTTCCAAAAAATTCAAAAGAATATAAGATTCTGGGCGAGAGCATTAAAAAACTGGAATCTACGCTTGAGTAACTTCACTGTATATAATGTCATCAATTTTTCTGAATATCTTTTTTTCCACAGTCAGGCGGTCAAGTAACTCAAGTACCCTGTTTATATTTTTGCATTCAAAGCGTATTACCACCCCACAGTTATACGATAGTTCCCGTGGGGTGGCTACCACATTTAAGGCAACTCCTTCAGCAATCAGAATCTTTTCAGCTTTCATCACATCATGTACCGAGGGCAATAGCAGTACGCAATATTCCATTGTCATACCTTCATTATTCGTTCGATAGCTCTACGGAATGAATCAATATCGCTATCTTTAGTAAACGCACCAACGGACACCCGTACAGTACCATCGGGAAAACTACCGATAGTTTGGTGTGCCAGCGGTGCACAGTGCAATCCTACACGTACGCAGATAGAATACTCATCATTCAATCGCTGGCCAATTTCGCTGCATGAGATTTTATTATGAGAAAATGAAATAACACCTATCTGAGTATCAAATGAATTACTCCAGTACAGCTTTATTCCGTTTATATGTGAAAGGCACTCTACCAGCTTTTTTATGCATTGCAGTTCTTTAGCTTTTATTTCTTCCATTTGCGGTTGTATATATTCTATACCAGCTTGTAAACCCACAATACCAGGTAAATTGAGTGTACCGCTTTCAAATTTATCAGGGAGAAACTGTGGCTGGTACTGACTTTCGGATTTACTTCCAGTACCTCCCATAATAAAAGGCTTTAATGGCGTATCAGTGTTAATAATTAATCCACCAATACCCTGTGGTCCATATAACGACTTATGCCCAGTAAAAGCTAAAAAATCACAACCAATTTTTTGCACATTAATTGGAATTATACCTGCACTTTGCGAAGCATCAATAAGTATTGCAATATGAGGATTTATTGATTTTATTGCCTTCACAATTGATGCAATATCCTGAACCGCACCATTTACATTAGAAGCATGATTGATAACAACAAATTTTGTATTAAGTGGTATAGTGGTAAGAGCTTGCGTCTTGATTAAACCATTGGTCAAAGACGGTAACAATGTTATGCTAATCCTTCCTTTTTCCTCCATATACCGCAAAGGACGCATCACTGCATTGTGTTCCATTGATGAAACAACAACATGGTCACCTTCCTCTAAGAGAGAAGCAATCACACAATTAATTGCCATTGTTGCATTTGCAGTGAAGATGACATTGCGTGAATCAGGAACATGAAAGAACTCACCAACTGCCTCACGCGCTTCAAATACTTTCCGTGCAGCCTCTATTGCCAATCTGTGCCCAGAGCGCCCGGGATTTGCACAGTAGTACTGCAAGCACTGTGTTACCGCCTGTATTACTGTTGTGGGTTTTGGATAGGTTGTTGCAGCATTATCTAAATAAATCATACTGTAAAGAGTAGCACCATATTATGTACATTTCAATCATTGCACAATCTTTACCCTGATATCAAGCACCTGGCAACCGCTATCAAATACCCTCACAGGGTTTAAGTCTAATTCCTTTATCTGTGGAGCCTGAGCCAATAGATGTGAAAGCTTCCATATTATATCCACATATGCATCGATATCTTTTGGTTGCTGCCCTCGCGCACCTTTCAAGAGTGAATATGATTTTAATTTTGAAATCTTATCCTTAATTTCTTCTTTTGATGTAGGGCACAATGAACAGGCAACATCTTTAAACACTTCAACATAAATACCACCAAAACCATAAAGAATAACCTGCCCAAACGATTCATCATATTTACTTCCTACAAACATATCCACACCACTGCCGGCCATTTTTGAAATGCGCACTCCTTCAATTTTTGCATCAGGTTTGTGCGATAGTACATTTGAATGAATCGTTGCAAATGCCCGCTTCACTGCATCGTCTCCTGCCACATTCACAACCACACCACCAACGTCTGATTTGTGCAATATCTCTTTTGATACAAGTTTACATACCACTGGATAACCAATGCTATGAGCTATCGCCACTGCTTCTTTTTCCGTTGTAGCAATACCAGATTGTGGCACAGGAATATCTATAGCTTCCAGCAGTTTCATAGCATCTTCGCCAATCTCACCGGTATTATGTGTAATCCACTCCAATGCATTGTTAAACGATACAGTGCAGGGCTCATCGTGTTTCAGCTGCAGTTGCCGTGTGTAGAATTTCATCTGAAAAGCCATAGCTCGAACCATCTCTTCAGGCGAATTGAATATTGGGAAGTTAACCGTACGTTTTACCTGCGCCATCACGCGGGATAGTCCAAGCAAACAAATACCTAAAGGCTTGGCAGAAGAAACAATAGCACCCCAGGTTTCCTTTGACAGGTCAGCAAGAAACATTCGTGAAAACACATTTTCTCTATCAGGCATCTGGGGGCGCTGGCTTACATACACAGCACCATCCACGTTTTTATTGTGCATTACCGAATACACCACATGGGCCGTAAACGCAGGGTCATAAATATCACCTAAATCCAGTGGATTTGAAAAATGGATAACACCAGCATTGGAAAATTTCTGGAGGCTTTCATAGAATTCTTTACCGGGATCAGCAAATTCAAAACCTGCCTGTTCACAAAGATCTGCAGTCATAACAGCAAACCCCCCCGCAGGGCTCATGACCATAATGCGCTTACCACGCATTGGTGGCAGTTTAAACGCTTTTGCAACCGCAAAGAAGTCATGGTAATTGTGTATGCGTATAATACCTACTTTTTCGAATGCTGCATCTATTATATCTTCATCATTGCTCATTGCAGCAGTGTGGCTCATAGCTGCCTTTTTGCCTGCTTGCGTTGTGTTGGATTTGTACACCACAATAGGCTTATTAATTTTTTCAGCAACTTTTAGTAAATCTGCTCCCCTGGGTACACTTTCAAGATACATACAGATTATGGATGTAGCCGGGTCATTCCCTAAATATTCCAGAAAATCAACTTCATCACAGTTTAGTTTATTTCCTATGCTTGCAAATTTTGCGATACCAATATTTTCATCCATAATGATATTCCACATCATAAGTGCAACACCACCACTCTGTGAAACTATAGACATACCGCCAAACTCCGGTCGCAGTATTGGCACAAATGGCAAGCATAGGCCGTTTTCAACATTTGCTACGGTAAGGCCATTAGGCCCTACAAATCGAATCCCATACTTTTTAGCATTAGCAACAGTCTGCTCAGCCAGCATCCTTCCTTCCTCACTGTATTCTGAAAATCCACCACTGGGTATAGCCATCCATTTCACGCCTTTTTTGCCGCATTCCTCAACTATACCAGGCACAAACTTTGCAGGTACCAGCGCATACACCAGATCCGGAATTTCTGGCAATGATTCTATGGATTTAAACATCCGTATGCCATCAACCTGTTCATCCTCACTTTTGGGATTTACACCAAAGATTCGGCCTCTGTATCCCCAGCGCAACATATTCTCCAGAGTTAGCCGTGGTATATTGTTTGGCCGTGAAGATAACCCAACTATTGCAACAGAATCAGGATAAAACAACTTGTGCATCATAGTATCACCCTTTTATATTATAATTATTTTTTACCACATCATGTTGCATGATTATACAAAGTATATATTTTATACAATTATTTTATTATTTCATCATTTTTTTTTATAGTAAAAATACGCAAGTTTAAGTTTGAAAGGCAACATTTAGATGATGAAACAATTCATAAGGAATTTTCCATTTTCACAATTTTCTTTGTTTATCATCCATTAGAGCACATAGTGTCGCAATATCGTCATTAATTTACGTACAAAACTTTTCCTTTTTGGCAAAAATATTTTGCCGCTATATACCGCGGATTCCAATGTTCGTTTAAACTAACCACGCCATAATCCTATTCTAACACTGTAATCCTTACGCTATCCTTTTGTGCATTATCTTGAATGGTAATAATGTGCTGACCTTTCACTAGTTGCCATAATATTTCATTTCCACGTCCT
>FMSI01059647.1_pt1 | contig 14055 bp, 11 predicted proteins | sample 1504471 | NCBI WGS metagenome assembly FMSI01 (sample SAMEA4475357, study PRJEB15587) | soil metagenome | biome: Soil; feature: Field | place: India | collected 2015-03-11 | depth 0 m
AACAGTATTATTTCACGCGCAGTAGGTGCACCTGATGCTGTCATCCAGCGAACTCGGCCACCCAGAGCATTCTGCAATTTTTTGAATATAATTGTATACGCAATTTTATACTCTAGCTTTAACAGTAAACCAGGCTTTTTCTTCTGTTCTCGCAATGTACTGATTTTATTACCAACCTTCTGTCCCCAGTAGAATATTTTTTGCTTAAACGGCGATTGTTGCTGAACCTGCGAAATAATTCGCTGATAAACCTTTTCCAGCACACGTGGTACTGCTAACACCACAGTGGGTCTTTTTTCCTGAATATCCTGCAATATTGTATCAAGACTTTCTGCATATGAAGAAGTTATGCCAACATACATGCCATAAAAATGCCCGGCAACTCTTTCAAACACATGACTGAGTGGTAGGAAAGGAACAGTTTGATCGGTATCGTATGCATAATGTGGTTCAATCTTATGCAACGCCATGACCACAGCCATAATATTCTTGTGAGTAATCATAGCACCCTTTGGCACACCGGTGGTGCCTGATGTGTATACAATTGTTGCCAGATCATCCTGCGTTACTGAATTAGCTAATTCTTTGAATTTGCCTGGATTGGCATCATATAATTTTTTGCCTTTTTCAAGCAACTCATTAAAACTCATTACCAGTGGATTAGCGCCAACGCCTTCCATATCTATCACTATAATCTTTTGCAACCCAGGATAACGTTTTGCCGTATACAATCCCTTTTGTAATTGAAGATTGTTTTCCACAACAAGAAACTTTGATTCTGAGTGGGACACGATATACTCAACTTCTTCATCAATCAATGTGGGATAAATAGGCACTATACATCCTCCTGCTCCCAGAACACCCATATCAGTATAAAGCCACTCTAATCTGTTTTCTGAAAGCAATGAAACTTTATCACCTTTTTTTAGCCCCATATCATTAAACGCTAAACCAACATACGCCGCACGTTTATAGTAATCTTCCCATGAGGCGCTTTGCCACTTACCTTTTAATTTTTTCTCAATAGCTATACGTGGCCCATACTTTTTAGCCCTATTTTCAAACACTTGATTTATAGTCTTTTCTTCCATTGGATACCTCCAATTAAATTAACAATGCTTAAACTGAGGCTTGCGTTTTTGTAAAAACGCCTCTATTCCTTCTTTTTTATCATGTGTTTCTGCTATCTTTCCAAACAATGTGCTTTCCAACTTCAAGCCCTCTTCAAGGCTCAACTTGCTTCCGTGCATTACTGCTTCAACAATAGCACGCACTGCAACCTGCCCCTTCTTTGCAATAGATGAGGCAAATTTCAAACTCTCATCCATGAGCACTTCTGGCAAATACACTCTATTCACAAGTCCAATTCGCAATGCTTCATCCATGTTTATAAACATGCCTGTGAGCATAATCTCTATTGCTTTTGCATTTCCCAGTAAGCGCGCACTTCGCTGAGTACCTCCAAATGCAGGTATTATTCCAAGCATTATCTCGGGTAATCCCATTTGTGCATTTGCGGCTGCTATACGCATGTGGCATGCTAACGCTATCTCCATACCGCCACCTAAACATAATCCATTTATAATTGCTATAACAGGTTTTGGCGATAGCTCACATAAAGAAACTATTGCCTGTGCTCTACTGGTGACCTCTACGCCTTTTTGATACGTATCTACCTGTTGGACCGCATTGACATCTGCACCAACAACAAAGGTGGAACCTTTTCCTGTTAACATAATGACATGAACAGTACTGTCCTGGGTGAGCTTATTCATTACATCCTCAAAGGCTTCCATCACCTCTTCATCAAGCGCATTTAATGGAGGATTGTCAAAGTACACAACTGCAACATTATCTTTTTCTATCTGATAGTAACATTTATTACTCATAGAAATAACCTCAAACGGTATATAAACATAAAACCGATTTTTACTGCATTCCTGCCAAAAAAAACTTTTCTGGCAGGAATACAGTATTTCAGTGACTATCGCTTCTTTAATCCCATAATCTCACGTGCTTCATCAGGTGTGGCAGGTTCTCTACCTAACGATTCTGCAATACGAACTGCCCACTCAACCTGCTCATAGCTTCCCTTAGCCAATTCACCATTAGGCACTCTTATATTATCTTCAAGACCAACACGCATATGGCCACCAACAAGGCATGACATGGTAATAGCAGGGAACTGTTCAACACCAACACCACAGGTTGTAAAGTTAGAATCCTCAGGCAGTGCATTTTTCAAAACCATGAACATATCAGGCCTAAATCCCATACCACCAGCAACACCCCATACAAAGTTGAAGTTGTACGGCTTTGTAAAGAATCCCTGTTTTGAAATCAAAAACCAGTTATCAAGGCCACCAAGGTCGTATACTTCAACTTCAGGTTTTACCCCATTTTCTTCCATTGCTTTGCCAAAATCCTGAAGCATGGTAAACGTATTCTCAAATACAAAGTCTATAAATATCTTCCCGGTCTTGCGGTCAATAATACTGAAGTTCATAGTATTAGTATTGAGTGAAGCCATCTCCGGTTTTACATATATTATCTGGCTAATACGCTGTTCTGGTGTTTTTCCCATTCCTACAGCAGAACTAAGGTTGACGATAATATCTGGACATTTTTCTTTAATCGCATCATGTGTATCTTTGATGCGTTTATGGTCATGAGTTGGGAAACCATTATCTTCACGGGCGTGCACATGTACCATTGCTGCACCAGCTTTATAGCACTTGTATGCTTCTTCTGCAAATTCCTGAGGTGTGTAAGGAACTGATGGCGTCTGATTCTTCATTGTCGCAGCCCCGGCTAATGCAGCAGTAATAATAACTTTCTTAGACATAGCTTTCCTCCTTTCTCGTAATAACTTTTCTTCTTCAGAAATGACGGGCTCTTCTCCTTTTGCTCCTTCAGGCTTACGTTCTGAAACAAAGGCTTTTTCAGGTTTCTTAGGTGCAAAATGAGAAATATCCAGAATTGTATTCGTAGGCGAAGATGAAAACACTGCTTCAACTTTCATCCCAATTTTCACCTCTTCTGGTACAATGCCATCTAAAATATGAACTATGGGAGTATCTGCTCCATCTAATTTAATGAGTGCCATAACATACGGAGCCTTTTTTGGCAGGTGTTTGTCGTCATAGCGGACTACTGTAAAATTCACCACCTGCCCTGTTGGTTGAACTTCTACCCAATTATCACGTATATCTGTTAAATCGCGCTCACACGTTTGCCTGGGTGGCAGATATACCTTATTGCATAGAGGGCATTTTACACCCATAATCTTTTTCTTGTCACGGAGTGTGGTAATAAACGTACTTCCCACTCTCCCAGCAAAATAACTATATGGCAATGCTAATTTTCCTTCAACAATAAAACAATCTTTCCTATCATAATCTAGTGCCATAGCATCCCTCCATTACTCATCAATCTCAAAGTATTTAATATCAAAGATGCTTCCTACCCTATGTTCATTCCATACGGGACGAACACGTGTTCCAGAAACATCATCCTTCCCACCCTTGATTCTATCAATCTGATCACGCCTGATAAGATGTGCAAATGTGTCATTACCTTTACATCCATCCAGAAGTATATTCGCCATTCCATATGGCGTCTCGCGTGTTTCACCTGTTAATGGGTCAGGACTGGCATAATAGACATACTCCATGTACCGTACCTGACCCTTTGGCCCAACTTCCACCCATTCATCAACACGAACACGACATGCTGCACATACCTCTCTAGCTGGCAGTTGAATTCGTCCACATTTTGGACATTTGTTACCTAAAATCTTTTTTTCTTTAAGTGCATTTAAGAATTTCCCCATTACAGGGCCAGTTGAAAATTTTTGGCCTACCGAAATAATTTTCTTTAATACAATAAGCTCCTGCTCTGGCGTGCCACTTGCCATTGGATCTTTATATTTTGCAAATATTTCACCCAATTTTAATGCTAATTGAGTCTCGCCAACTATAGCTGCTTTGCCCGCTGATAAAAGCGAAAATGCATCGACTTTACCTAACATAACATCAACCCAGTCCTTTGCTTCCTGCACTTCTAGTTTTACAGTAAACTTTTCAGCTCTTTCTTCTTTAAGTTCGCACTGGCCATCCTTGATATACGCAGTCCACACACCGCCATCAGCTCCACCAATATCATACACAATTACAGCCTCCTGTGGCGCATTCTGTGGCTGAAAACGAGACACAAGGGTACCAAACATATCCAGTATATAATCTCTTGTTGACATTGCAGCTTTTTTGGGGACATACTTTTTAAACATTTTTGCCGTTTTGCCAAACTGCCCAAAATCACCTTCGATTTTAACTTTACCAGAAGTAAACGCATTAGCAGCATCAACTTTGCCAATATTGATGCCGACAAATGTCTCACCATCACATACCATTACAGCATCGCAATCACTGATATCATCTGTTTTGATGACTTCAAGCAAGCCTTCAGTAACTATAATTTTCCATTTCCCCTCTCCAGTAATATCATATCCAAATTTTGCTGTGACACCCTTTGCACCTTCAGGCCTGAATCGGTCATTCATTGAATCAAATATATCTTCTACTTTAACACCCCAGTATTCCATAGTGACCTCCTACCAGTTTAATTCTTTTTCTAACATCATTAGAACTGTCCACATGGTTCCACCAAATCCTGATGCCAATGCATGCTTCACCTCGTTTGGAATCTGATGAGCACCAGCATCTCCTCGTACCTGTAATGCTGCTTCGGCTACTCTGAGTAATGCAGTTGCACCAATAGGATTGGTAGCAATTACACCACCAGATGGATTTATTGGCATAGAACCACCGATCATGATTTCCTTATTCTCCACTAATCTTAGATGTTCGTCTCCCTTAAGGAAGAAGAAATCACGTAACCAATCAAGCCCCCACCATGCAGCAGGATCATACATCTCAAAGACATCAAAGTATTCTAATGGATTTTTAATATCATTACGTTTAAATAACTGCTCTGCTGCAAACTTATGGGTTTTATTTACAGGGTAATCTTTATGGTAACCAAAAATGTTAAATGTTTCCTCACGATGAACAGTGATATGATCACGTACCCAGACTGGTTTTTTTGATAGCTCTTTTGCCTTTTTCTCGCAGGCAAAAATCACTGCACAGGCACCATCAGACTGTGAACACATATGTATAAGTCGCAGTTCGCCAACAAGCTTTGGCGATGTATTCATTAATGTCTCTATCTGATCAAAATCAAGGCCAAATGCACGGTGTGCATTAGGATTTAAACACGCATGCTTATCCATTATGATACGATACATCATTGCAGCGCGTTTTGCCCTTTCTTCGCCAAATTCCTGTATGACATCATACGCCGTTGACCCCGTAAGTGCACCTGTCTGCAGATTTCTAAACCACAGTGGATCTGCCATATTGGTGATACCACCTGTAGTATGACCTTCCTGAAGCTTTTCAAAACCAATTGCCATAACGATATCATACATACCTGAGGCCACAAGATTATCGCTTGCACACGCAATGGTAGTGCCAACAGTACCACCAGTAGTAATTCGGATACTATCTTTTCCATACGCTCCTGTTCCCAGCACATGCCACAAATCTGGCTGGTGAATCATCTCAAAAAGCTCCATATTGCCATGAACAATGCAATCAATATCATTGATACTTATATTTGCATCTTTGAGCGCAGCAGACACTGCTTCATGAAGCATCTCGGGCTGATTTACATCTTCTCTATGGCTTGAGTGCTTGGTTTGCCCAACTCCAATAATTGCCACATTTCTATTCTTTTTATGTGCCATGGTCACCCCTCCTTTACACCTCAAAAATTACAACAGCCTGATGTTGGCCAGCCGCACCATACGTGCTTTGAGCTAGGGCACGTTTCACACCTTTAACTTGACGTTCCCCCGCTTCACCTCTTAGCTGATAAAAGCATTCGATAGCTCTGGCAGCTCCACCTAAAAGTAGTGGATTACCATTTAACATTCCACCAGACATGTTCACGTTATATTCATCCATACCACCATCATCTATCCATTTACCACCGGAACCTTCCTTTGCAAGGCCAATTCCTTCAGCCCACATTGGCAATTGATATGCAACATGATCACACAATTCAAAAAGCTGAATATTCTTTTTAATATCTTTTACTCCTGCCTTTTTCAATGCCCTTTCAGTTGCATTTTTTAATGAGAAATTTGATGTGAGATCTTTATCACCCAAAAAATAGCTATCCATACAGCTTGCATATCCTGTAATCCAAACCGGTTTGTCAGTGAATTCTTTTACCCTTTTTTCACTGCAAAGCAACATACCAAATGCCCAATCAGTTACTGGATAATAATGAAGCTGTCGTAATGGATCTGCCATTAGTGGTGATTTTATTACATCTTCTTCCTCAAGCAGTTCATTTTCCCGCGCAAATGGATTTTTCTTTGCGTTCTTTCGTGCACGAACCACCACTTTAGCTAAATGTTTTTCATTTACTCCTGATTTTTCCATATAAGCTCTTGCCTGCATTGCATTTACATTGGCAAAATCCATTCCAAGCGGCCTGCAATAAAATGGATCAAATGCCAGGTTTGTGCACATGTTACGGCTTTCAGTTTGAGATTCTTTCATATGACCCATAAAAAGAATCACATCATCATGCCCCGAAAGTATGCTTGCCATAGCATACCCCAAACCATTAAGGCTTTCCTGCGCCATTTTCTCTTCACCCCTGAAATGCGCTCCAACAACGTCAGTCATACCATTGTTTGAAATTGTACGTGCATCCCACACATCATCCGAACAGGTAATGACTGTTCGTATCCCCTTTTCCATATCAAAGCTAACATTGGTTTGCTGCATAACACCCTCAAAACATTCCAATAACATATTCTGGAAACGCGCATACCATAGATTGGGGTCATTTTTAATCTGAGCAACAGCACAGATAGCAACTCGATTAGACATACGCAGAGAACCTCCTTTCATTTAATTATATGCTACTTGCACATTATACCCTTGGTTAACAATAACAGTTCCAGAAATCACCATTCTTTATTGCTTTTAAAATTGAGTCCTTATCCCTTTTTGCATCCAGTTCAATCCATGCCCTGCCAATACCAATCGCTGTGTGTGCATCATCAGAAACTATTGAAGGATGAGGCAAGGACATCTCATCGAAACGTTTAACCTTAAAGCCTTTAGTGGTTATCTCCATTACATCGATAGTAAACATTTTCTGAAGTTCATACAAACGATCCATGATTTGGTCTACATCAAGATCATACTCAGGCAGGTGATTGAACACATGCAGAATCTGGTTTTCACCAAAAATTCTATTTATGTGGATATATCCTTTTAAAAACACAGTCAATTCAACACCGGCAAATATTACCATGCCGGATTTAACCCTATTATAGATCGTATCATATCCTGGCTTTAAAAGGTAATCATGGTCAGTAAAAGCTATGAAATCATAACCCTTTTCTTCATATCGCAGAGTAACCTGCTGAGGAGTAAGGGTCCCGTCAGAACATGTAGTATGTGTATGTAAACAACCTTTTAGAAGCATAGTATTGTATAATTTAAGTAATTTTTGAAATAATTGAATGAATGTCCAACCAATAATCTGATAAAAAAAATAAAAAATTGAAACATCATTTAATTTATTGGACATCCAATCAATTTGCAAAATAATTAATATCATACAATATGTCAATAATTTTTTTGAAAAAATTTTCCAAGCTTTTGAAAAATTTTTTGTCTTTACAATTAGCAATGATTTGTTTAACATTGATAGTACAATTGATAAATGTTACCCATATAGTACTTTTAGAGTATCAGCGTTGCATCTCCATAGGAAAAAAATCTATATTTTTCCTTCACTGCTTCCCTGTATGCTTCCATAATACAATCGTAACCAGCAAATGCTGCAACCAGCATAAGCAAAGTTGATTTTGGAGTATGAAAGTTGGTAATCAGTGCATCAACAGATTTAACTACATATGGTGGGTGAATAAAAATATTGGTTGCACCTTCCCCATGCCTGTACTCACCATTGTGATACACTGACTCAAGCACCCGCAGGGAAGTAGTACCAACAGCTATAACCCTTCCTCCACATTCTTTTGCTTTATAAATATTATCCACAGTTTCTTTGGGCAGGTAATACTCTTCCGTGTGCATTGTATGCAATCGGATATCGTTCACCCTCACTGGTTGAAACGTACCCCATGATACATAGAGCGTTAAAAATGCAATCTGTGCACCTTTATCACGAATTTTCTTTAACAAATCATCAGTGAAATGCAAACCAGCAGTTGGAGCCGCTGCTGCACCATACTGCCTGGCAAACACTGTCTGGTAGCGCTCATAATCTGTTTTATCAAGAGTTCGTTGAATATATGGTGGCAGTGGCAACTCTCCAATCTCCTCAAGCATTGCAAAATCCAGTGAAGGTTCAAACTGAACAGTAATGCCCGTTTCCGATTTTTCCACAATAACTATCGACACTGAATCTTTTTTTACTGGGTGCAATATTTCTCCTGACTTTATCCTTTTTAACCGGTTGCAGATTGCTTCCCACATATTGTCTTGCAGCTTTTTTGTTAATACAATCTCAATCGTTGCACCAGTCGAACGTTTACAAAAAATTCGCGCCGGAATCACCTTAGCATCATTGAATATTAGAATATCATTTGGATTAATGTACTCAGGCAAATTATAAAATTTTTCATGTACATAATGCCTGTTTTTTCTGTTAATAATAAATAATCGGGATTCTTCCCGTTTTGAAGACGGATACTGGGCAATTAAGTCTTCAGGAAGGTCAAAATCATAGCTGTTCAACAAATACAAGTTTCTTTCCATGCGCAACAATTCTACTCATGGGTAATATAAAGCAATCAAAATTAATTATTTTTAATTTTATTTATGTGCGATAGTTCTAATAATTAAACTTCAGCATTTGTAAAAAGCCAGAGAATCTAAAAAATTACTTTTGCATACTATACACCATTATTCTGATTCCTTTATAATAATACATTAGAATCTGATCAAAACGTTTACCCTGCTCTGCCATCTCTTTTGCACCCCACTGGCACATACCAACACCATGTCCCCACCCATAACCAGTCAAAATTAGTCCTGTTGGTGTTTGTTTCGCTTCAAAATACAGGCTTTTTATTTTTTTTATATCAAACATTAATCTGAAATCGTTCCCGCTCATTCTGATTAGACCATTAGCATGTTCTATTTTAACCACAGTAACGCGGGTATCTTCTCTTCCCAGAGTTATCGATTTAATCTTTCCAACTGCCTTATAGCGCTTTACCAGTGCTTCATAAATCTCATTTAGTGTTAGCTCAACCTGCCAACTGTAATTGGGTGAGTTTTTGCAATACGGGCACACTACCGACGTAAGATATGGCAGATCCTCACCTTGCCAAACATATTTATCATCCGTTGTTTTCCCACCACAGGTTGAATGAAAATATGCTAAAATTGGTCTATTATTATATGTCATGATAACTCCTGCAGTAGCATCCACGGCTTTATTAGTTGCCTCAGTTTCTACCATTTTGCCTTTATATACCTGAAAATTATGTGTTCCATCAAGATCAAAATAGGTGGCACCCGTTTTCATCAAGTGATAATATGCATACGTACGGGCTGCAACAGCCTGAGCTTTCAGCACTTCAACTGGCCAACCTGGCATTATTTCTGAAGGCAATACACCATAAAGATATTCATTCATTTTTAGAACATTGACTACCTGTATCTTTCCCACCACGGGATGAAGCTGAATCATCCCTCGTACAGTTATTCCACTTACTTGAATTTCATTATTCCATGTTTCAAATTGCATTGGCTGCAATACTTGATTGTCAAAAAGCACAAAACGCTTAGCATCACCATTGTATATAATAGAATTATTATTAAGCTGGGTTACTTTTGTCTTTGCGGTCGTCACTATTTCAACTTTTAGCTGGTCTTTCAATAAAAGAACTTTTATGTAATCATTATCAAGCCCTATCCGCTTACCCGTTCTGGCTAAATATTCAGGAGGAGGCACACATCCTGCTACTATTATAAAGAATATTAACAGCAACCATCTGAAACCATGAGCTATCGCCATACCTAAAACCGTATACCTCTAACCTTTTGGATGGAAACGCTTGTGTATTTCTTGCAGTTGTTTGCGTGCTAAATGTGTATATATTTGTGTTGTAGAAATATCTACATGCCCAAGTAATTCCTGCACCGCCCTTAAATCTGCACCACGCTCAAGTAAATGCGTGGCAAATGAATGGCGTAGTGTATGGGGTGTTATATTTTTACGGATGTCAACCATTCTAGCATACCCTTTAAGCAAGCGCCATACTGATTTACGGTTCAACATGCCACCTTTTTTGCTTATAAAAAGATACTCGCTTACCCTGTTGCCTAAAATAATGGTACGTGAATCATTCAGATATTTTTCTATCAGACGTTTTGCCTCATCCCCAATTGGGACAATTCGCTCCTTATTCCCTTTGCCAAGAACTTTTAAAAATTTATTCTTTAAATCCACATCAACAACCTTCAATTCAACAGCCTCAGATATCCTCAAACCTGCAGAATACAATAATTCAAATATAGCCTTATCACGCAATTGATACAGGTCATCTTCTCTAATTGAAGCAAAAAGCCTGTCAATTTCCTCAATAGACAAAAAGTCAGGCAATGCTTTCTGAAAATGAGGAGTTTCTATTTTTACTGTTGGGTTGCTTATATTCTCAATGCTGCCTATATAATTATAGAACTGACGAATAGCTGCTAGAGATCGGGCTAAAGTTCGTGCAGAATTTCGTTTTTTATTTTTTTCAAAAAATAAAAACTGCTCTACATCATCCTGCGTTGCATTGAGTATCGTCTTATTTTTTCGTGCCAGAAAATCAGAAAATTTTTTTAAATCATATGTGTACGAATAAATAGAATTAGGAGAAAGCCCCTTTTCTATCTGCAAAAACCGTTTGAACCTCTTAATAGCAATTATGTCTTTCAATGTATATCACCTCTTCATAATACTCCTCCCTCATTCGCAAATTTTCTACCGGGATAATAAAAACTTAAAGTATAATAAAACCATTATTTTTTTTATGTCAGATATAATATCGGAAAATTATGGATTATGTCTTGAAGGGATTTAATGAAAAAATTTCCATTTGATCTATTATTTGTATACCTAATAACATTTCTTTTATTTACAAAAATTAACATAAAAGAAAAGAGTTCAATGTTGCTGTGATCATAAGGGAAATACTAAAATAAATATTTTAAACTTTGTATATACAATTAACCTTATTGCTAATTGATAATTAATTTTCACTTTCACTTTACAAAGCAGGATATACTATATATATTATAATATTTGCATTTACTCATATCGTAAAGCTTCAATTGGTTTTAGATCCGCAGCCTTTTTGGCGGGATAGTACCCAAAAAATATACCAACTGCACACGCAAAGATGAAAGATAGTAAAACTGACGTAACCGAAAATATATATGGCCAGTCTACAATATACGTTATGAAATAGTACACAAATAATCCTAAAATGATACCAATAATGCCACCCAATCCACTCAATGTAACCGATTCTATTAAAAACTGGCTCAATATATCCCTTCTTTTTGCCCCTATTGCCATGCGTATGCCTATTTCACGCGTACGCTCACTCACCGAAACAAGCATGATATTCATGATGCCAACACCACCAACAAAAAGCGAAATTGAAGCAATACCAGCAAGCAGCATTGATAATGTCTTTGATATGTATTCGGCCATCTCAAGCTTTTGCTTACTTGTTGTAATTCTGAATTCATTGGTGTCAGCTGTAATCATGTGGGCTCTATTCAAGTAATTTCTAATTTGTTCTACTGCCTCATCCATCTGTTTATCAGAATATACTGAAACATAGATGCGGTCAATTATATTGTTACCTATTATTTTTCGTTGCGCTGCGCCATATGGCATCACCACCACATTATCAAAATCTTTGCCACCAAAGGATTCGCCCAATTCTGACAATACTCCAATCACTTTAAACGGGACATTGTTAATAATTACAATATTACCTACTGGCTCCTCATATATAAAAATATTGTTCTTCACAGTTGCTCCAATTATTACAACCTTCTCATGTGTAGCTATTTCAATTTCAGTAAAATATCTTCCAGATACCAGTGGCCAAAATTTCATTTTAAAATAATCATTTTCTACGCCAAACATACCACTTATGGTTGAACGGTCTTTATAATTGACTTGTACATTGCTCTTTGTAATAATAATAGAAGAGTATTGAACTTGAGGGAATTTACTTTTAATATTTATAGCATCTGCTACAGTTAATAAATTCTTATAAGAAGCAATCTCCATAGCATTTTTACCATATGTACTTACCCTTTCCTCAACTGTAATCTGAGCACTCTTCCCTATGCCAATCATCACTATAACAGAAGAAACACCAATTATTATACCAATACTGGTAAGCATAGAACGAACTTTGTTCTTGGCCAGTGACCGTAACGCGGTAACTAAAAGATTAGTAAAGTCCATATTATTTTCTGCTTTTTTTTAACTTTTTTATTGGGCTGTCATCAATAATCAAACCATCTTTAAAAACAACTTTTCTATCAGCGTACTGAGCAACATCTGGCTCATGGGTCACCATGACAATGGTAATGTTATACTCTTTGTTTAATGCAGTGAATACATTCATTATCTCGCTTGTATTTTTAGTATCCAGATTTCCTGTAGGCTCATCTGCAAGAAGGATAGCAGGGTCATTAACTAAAGCACGTGCAATTGCAACACGTTGTTGTTCTCCTCCAGATAATTCATTAGGATGGTGCATCTCTCTGCCTGCCAATCCAACCATTGCCAAAAGCTTTCTGGCCCTGTCTTTCATCTTTTCATGAGTGAAACCACCCCTGTAAAATAATGGCATTTCTACATTCTCTATAGCCGGTGTTCTTGATAGCAGATTAAACCCCTGAAATACAAAACCAATTTTACGATTTCTAATTTCTGCTTTTTGATTATCGTTTAGTGATGTACCATCAATTCCATCCAGTACATATTTCCCTGATGTTGGTGTATCAAGAAATCCTAAAATATTCATAAATGTGGATTTTCCTGAACCAGAAGCCCCCATTATTGCAACAAATTCACCCCGTTTTACCTTAAGGGATACACCTTTCAAAGCATGAACAGAAACTTCTTCGCTTAACTTATAAATCTTGTGTAAATTTTCTATGTTAATGATTGGAATATTCATACTAAAATTTTACTTTTTAATTGAAATTTGTTTCCTTACACGAACTAAAACAGTATCACCAGGCTTTATATCGCCTTTTTTAATCTCAGTATTTACATCGCCATATATCCCGGTCTGTACTTCAACTGGCACTATATTGCCTTTTTTCTTCTTCCAGATATACTTTTTATCCTTATCAAGCCTGTATTTGCTAATAAAAGGTGGAATTACAGTAAATGCATCATTGGGTACTCTAAGAACATTCTGCTTTTTATCAACTTCAATGGTTACTATCGCTGTCATGCCTGGTTTTAACAAATACTGTGGATTATCACATATGGCAACAGCATCATAGGTTATCACCCCTCCCCTGTTAACTGGATTAAATCTTATCTGCTTGATAGCTCCAGTAAATATCTGATCAGGATAGGCATTCACTGTAAACCTTATCTTCTGATCACTTTTAACCTTCCCGATATCCGTCTCATCTATAGACACCATAATCTGCATGGTTTTCAAATCACGTACCATCAGGAATAAACGCTTGTTTCGTACAACTGGATCGGATTCATTAATATCACGTGAAACAATAATACCACTAATTGGAGCATAAATTCGTGTATTTTTCTGCATCTGTAGCAAATTCTTATAGTCAACCAACACCTGACTATATGACAACTGCATCTTTTTATATTCATTTTCAGCCATCTCAAGTGCATTAACTGATATCATATGCTCTTTATACATGCTTCTTTTTA
>FMSI01004973.1_pt1 | contig 14047 bp, 14 predicted proteins | sample 1504471 | NCBI WGS metagenome assembly FMSI01 (sample SAMEA4475357, study PRJEB15587) | soil metagenome | biome: Soil; feature: Field | place: India | collected 2015-03-11 | depth 0 m
CTTGTCAGCGAATGCACAGCACACGTTGGCAAATGGACTCCAACCAAAGTGGCGACCCTTTTTCACCGTGCGCCGGTCACAAGCGATTCGCCCCAAGAGACTTTTCGCCTGACCCGTTGCAAAACGGTCGCCGAATCGTCATAATGGATGCAAAGCAACATTTCTCCGCGAGGCAGCAATGAAAAAGACCCGGTTCGTTCTCCCTATGTTCCTTCTCGTGCTCATTTCCTGCCAGAGTCAGGTTCCTCTCTCGACGGCCCCCGCTCTCGCGGACAAAGCCACGCCGACCGTGGACATCCGTTGCAGCGAATCCGATCCCAACCCTATCGGACAAGACATCGCCACAACCTACGGCATCCCCTATGAGCAGGTAATGCTGTGGTTCTGTCAGGGATATAGTTTCGACAACATCCTCATTGCTCTCGAAACCAGCGAGGCGACAGACATCCCCGCCGAAACATTGCTTCAGATGTTGCTGGAAAAGGACTGGGAAACCATCTGGCAGGAAATCGGTTTCATCGCGAATCCATAACTTGGTAAGGAGGTTTCTATGCGTAAAACATTTTCCCTGAGCGTTCTTGCTCTTCTCGTGACGTTTCTCTTCGCGTTCCCCGTCGCGCCAGCATATGCCCAGAGTGAAGCGACTGAACTGAGCGGTGTCGTCACAGCGATCGGCGCGGAGCACGGCGTCTTCCTGCTTCAGACGGAAGCCGGCCAGAACATCGTCGTCTATGCGCCGCCTGGGTTTGATCTGACCACCCTGACCGTCGGCGTCACAGTAACCGTCAGCGGAACATGGAACGCCGATGGCAGTTTCGCCGCCAGCGCGATCCAGAACGCCGCGCCAACGGAAGAACCCTCCGCGACCCCAACGCCAGAACCTGCCGAGACTCCTACCGACGAGCCCATAGAAACGCCCACAGGGCGGGGATTCTATTGCCAGGAGGGCGCTCCGCCTCATCCATTCGGTGCGCGCATCGCAGAGCGTTACGGCGTGGATTACCAGCAGGTAAAGCAATATTTCTGCGAAGGCTTTGGCTGGGGTCAGATCGTACTAGCCATGCACACCGCGCGTATGATGGAGGGAGTTGACCCCAACGCTCTGCTGGAAGCGCGACGCAACGGCCAAGGCTGGGGTGAGATCTGGCATGGCTTGGGCATCCTTGGTCGTCCAAAGGGCGCGACTTCAGCAGGAGACCAGGACGGCGATGGCCTGCCAGATCGCCTCCGCAAGCAGGATCGAGAGCGAGACCGTGATCGAGATCGAGATCGAAAGCGAGATCGACTCTGTACTCCTCCTTGCACACCGCAGTCGCCCGATCAGGGTCAAGGGCGTCCCGACGGGACGCGCCCCCCTAAACCGGATCGCGGGCATGGTCGCGGCCCCAAGCGCTGACCCAAGACTCGGTTCACGCCTATTGCCCAGGTGCATGGCTCTGTAATAAGGCCATGCACTTTTTTGTCTTCCTCTAACAAAAAAGCGCGCTTCTCCTTTTGCGACTCAGCGGGCAGATTTTATGCTATCATTGCGCGCGGCGAGGAAACGTTGCTCCGATGAAACCACCCAAAGCTTCAACCCACCTGCAAAGCGTTCTGGACACTTTGCCGGAACGTCCTGGCTGTTACCTGATGAAGAACGCGGAGGGGAAGATCATCTACGTTGGCAAGGCGGTCAACCTGCGCAACCGCGTTCGCTCGTACTTTCATACCGGCGGTGGTCAGGACGCAAAAACGCGCCGCCTGGCGCGCGAGATCGCCGATATCGAGTGGATCGTCGTCGATTCCGAACTCGAGGCGCTCATCCTCGAGATGAACCTCATCAAGCAACATCGCCCGCGCTACAACGTGCGCCTGAAGGACGACAAGCAGTACCCTTACATAAAAATTCACTGGAACGAGCCTTTCCCCCGCGTGAGCGTGACGCGACACATGCAGAACGACGGCGCGCGCTATTTTGGCCCTTACACCTCCGCTTGGGCCGTTCATCAAACTCTGGACGTGCTGCGACGAGTCTTTCCCTATCTGACCTGCGCGCGCGAAATCACCGGTCACGACGCGCGTGCCTGCCTCTACTACGATATCAAACTCTGCCTGGCGCCTTGTATCGGCGCCGTATCACAAACCGAATACCGCCAGATGATCGCCGACCTCGAGGCGTTCCTCAGCGGCCACAGTGAGCCGGTCATCGCCCGCGTGCAACGGGAAATGGAACAGGCCGCCAACCAACTCCAGTTCGAGCGCGCCGCTGCCTTACGCGACAAGATCAAAGCATTACAGACCATCGTCGAGCGCCAGAAAGTTATCTTCTCGCCCGATTACCTCGATTCGGACGTGCTCGCCCTGGCACGCGCAGATGGGGAGGCTTGTATGCAGGTCTTCTTCATTCGCGGCGGCAAACTCATCGGCCGCGAGTACTTTGTCTTGGAAGGCGCGGAAGAAGCCTCCGATGCCGAAGTCCTGGCGCAATTCGTCAAGCAATTCTACACCGAAGCCGCCGGCGTTCCCTCCCGGTTGATTTTGCCCCAGGAGATCGAGGAGGCTCGCATCATCCGGCAATGGTTACGAGCCCGACGCGGTGGTGAAAGAGTGGAAATGCTCATCCCGCGCCGGGGTCAACCTCATGAACTGGTGCGCATGGCCGCCGAAAACGCCGCGGAGACGTTGCAGGCCTTGCGCGCGCGTTGGCAGGCGGATACCCATCGTCAGGAACAAGCCCTGGCCGAGTTGCAGCAAACCTTTGGCCTGTCCGCCCCGCCGAATCGCATCGAGTGTTATGATATCTCCAATACACAAGGCACGGCTTCCGTCGGTTCGATGGTGGTCTTCGTCCAAGGCGTTCCGGATAAGAAACTCTACCGCCGATTCAACATCCAATCCGTCAGCGGCCCGGATGACTTTGCCTCCATGGAGGAGGTCTTGATACGCCGCTTCAAACGCTGGCAGGCAGCGCAACAACTGGCGCAGCAACCCGGCGCCAAAGTGGACCCTGCCTTTGCTCACTTACCCGATTTGTTGATTGTGGATGGCGGCAAGGGCCAACTCGGGCGCGCTGTGCGTGTTCTGGAGCAGTTTGGCGTGCAGGAGATCATCACGGTGGCCGGCTTGGCAAAGCAGGAGGAAGAAATCTTTTTACCGCAGCGTTCGCAACCGCTTTCTCTGCCGCGCCATTCCCAGGGGTTGTACCTGCTCCAACGCATTCGCGACGAAGCGCACCGTTTCGCCATCACGGCCCATCGTGCCAAACGGAATCGGCAGGGCCTGGCCTCGCGTCTGGATTCCATCCCCGGCATTGGCCCAGCGCGACGCCGCGCCCTCTTGCAGCGTTTCGGCTCGCTGGACAAGATTCAAGCCGCGACCATCGAGGAACTAACTTCCGTGCCCGGCATCAACCGCTTGTTGGCCGAAAGCATCCATGCTCACTTGGACGACGCGCCATGAAGACCGCATGGATTGTGGACGATGATTCCGAAATGAGCAACGCGGTGCAACTGATGCTCCGTCTGCTTGGCTTCGAGACTCGCACCTTTCGGGACGCCCGCTCCACGGCAAAAGCCCTGTTGAGCGGCCAGCGCCCCGACGTGCTCTTGCTGGATATTCACATGCCCGTAGTCAGCGGCCTCGATTTGCTGGAATTCCTCCGCCAACGCGCCGACCTCAAACACCTCCCGATCATCATGTTAACCAGCGAAGCAGCAGACGTGATGGTAGATACGGCGCTGGCAATGGGCGCCGACGCCTACTTGACCAAGCCGCTGGCACTCGAAGAACTCGAGGCGGCTCTGCGGCGCGTGCTACCCCTATATGGAAAGGATGTATGATGCCACGCCCACGAGAGAAGAAATCTGCCTCCCGTTCCTGGCGTCAGCAGCGCGTGTACAGCGCCGTCGTGATCATCCTAGCTTTGATTGTAGTGGCATCTATGGTGCTCTCCACGCCGCGTTAGTCTTCGTTATGGAGTAGGAGTCGGGGTCTCCGTAGGCGTTCCGGTAGGAATAGGCGAGGAAGTGAACGTAGCGGTAGCCGGAGGGGGAACTGTGGGAAACGGCGTCGAGGTGGGCAGAGGAGTATCGGTAGCAGAAGGAGTCAGGGTAGGAAGGGGAGTATAGGTGGGGTAAGGCGTAAACGTAGAAGTTAGCGTAGGAGTCAGGGAGGGGGTGCCAGTTGGCGTCGCCGACGACGTCTCGGTGTAGGTGGGAGAAGAAAAGAACAGAGTCGGGGTCGGCGTTCCTGTTTCGGTGGAGGTTGGCGTGGCAGTCGCGGAGGCCGGCGCCCGTTCCGCCGCCAAAAAGCCCAGGCAGTAGCATGGCAGAGTCGCGACGATGATTCCGGCCAGAATCAACCGACGGGTGGAAACAGGCAAGCGGCTCATGGCACATTAAGTATACCAAGTTCCCTGAAACCGCCGACTTCACCGGCGAGCAATGTCGGCTTTCCTCTGCTTCTGATATAATGTGACCGCTGATTCTACGGAGTAAGGAGCGAACGATGCCCCTGCATGTTATCGTTGGCACCCAGTGGGGGGATGAGGGCAAGGGACGTTTTGTGGACTGGTTCGCCGCGCGCGCAGCATACGCCGCCCGCTACAACGGCGGCGACAACGCCGGCCATACGGTAACGGTGGGCAAGCGAATCTTCAAACTACATCTGATCCCCTCCGGCATCCTCCAGCCAGGCGTGATCGCCGTTCTCGGCAATGGCATGGTCATCCATCCGCGCACTCTGCTGGAGGAAATGGATCGCTTAATCCAAGCCGGGATAGCGATCAACCCAGAGAGGATACGTATCTCCTACGCGGCGCACCTTGTCACGCCGGCGCACCAGGCACTCGATAAGGCTCAGGAAGCGACGCGTGGCAAGAGTAGCATCGGCACGACCGGACGTGGTATCGGCCCAGCCTACATGGATAAGGCCAGTCGGCATGGACTGCGGATGGCAGATTTGTTGCAAGAGGACTTCGTGGAACGCGTGGGAGATCACCTTGCCGAAGCCAATCGCGCCTTACAAAGACTAGGCGCCCCTACGTTGGATACTGCGGCAATTTGTGAGGAAGCACGCTCCTGGGCAGCGCGTTTGAAGGATTATGTGACCGACGCCTCTCTAGAACTGAATCGCGCCTTGCAGGAAGGTAAGACGGTTCTCGCAGAAGGAGCGCAGGGGACGCTGCTTGACCTGGACTTCGGCACCTATCCGTTCGTGACGTCCTCCACGACTACTGCCGCCGGTGCATTGACCGGTCTTGGTCTGGGATTGACGGCAGCGCGCGATGCACGCGTGACCGGCGTGGTCAAGGCGTTCCAGACGCGCGTCGGCAGCGGCCCGTTCCCGACCGAGATATTGGACGATCTGGCGTTGCGTTTGCGCGGCACGGGTGCAAATCCCTGGGACGAATATGGTACGACGACCGGCCGCCCACGTCGAGTCGGCTGGCTGGACGGGGTCCTGTTGCGCTATTCGGCGCGTCTCAACGGCCTGACCGAGTTCGTCGTCACAAAATTGGACATCCTCTCCGGACTCGAGACCGTGAAAATCTGTACGGCTTACCGTTCCGGTAATCAAACGGTAACCGACTTGCCGTATGGGGCAACCAACCTGACGGCGTTCGAGCCGGTGTACGAAGAACTACCCGCTTGGCAGGAGAATATCTCTGTCGTGAGCCGCTGGCAGGACTTGCCGGCCGCGGCCAAGAACTACCTGGAGCGCGTCCAGGAGTTGGTCGGGGTGCCGTTGCGGATGGTTTCGGTTGGCTCAGAACGGGAGCAGGTCATTAAAGTGTCACACGTCGGCAAAGGACAGCGTTTCTTCCGCTGCGGAATGAGATCCGCGTGAGGTAGCCTCACTCCTTCGTTCGCACGCGGGAATCGCCCCAGCCATAGCGGCGGCGGATGTTTGGGAGGAGATACTCACTAAAGAACCGCTCGACATTGTAATCGGGCTGCCAGCCCCACTCGGCGCGGGCAAGCGAGTCGTCCACATCGGAGGGCCAGGAGTCGACGATACCCTGTCGGCGCGGCTGTGGCTCAAAGGTAATTTCTGCGCCGGGGAACGCACGCAAGGCGCGGGCGCGAAATTCCTCGGCCGTTAGGCTAAAACTGCTCACATTGTAGACGACGTGATGGAGCACCTCGCGCGGCGCATCGGTTAGAAGCATCAAGGCTTTAATCGCATCGGGCATTGCCATAAACGGAAGACGGGTATCCGCGCGCACAAAACAGGCGTACGGTTTGCCCTCCGCCGCGCAATGGAGCATTTCGGGGCCATAATCGCTTGTACCGCCCGAAGGCAGGGTAAAGGCGCCGATCAGGCCGGGAAAACGCAGGGCGCGGAAATCGAGCATGGCGGGCGGCTGTGGGTCCAGGTGCCGCTGACCGTAGTAACGGCTGTAATACATCCCCAGTTTCTCACAGTAGAGTTTGTTGCAGCCATACATTGTGTGCGGTGTATTCCATTCGTCCTCTTTTACCTTCCCAACAGCATATTTTGTCGTTTGGTCTGGCAAGCCATAGACGGCAATCGAACTGGGGAAGAGGAATTTGACCGCGCGGCCGCGTTTTTCCGACTTGTACGCCGCCAGCATCAACAGCTGCATGGTCCCCTCGACATTAATCCGGTGGGCCTCCTCGGTCGCCACCTCCGCTTTCGAGGAGAGGGAGGCCGCCAAATGAAAGATGAGATCGAAATCGTAATCGTAAAAGATCTTGACCTTGTTGACCAAATCGCCCTGGAGATGCTCCTCCGAGAGCGCCTGGAGGCTCGCCGGCAGGGGCAACAGGTCGGTGGTCACAATCCGATACGCTCCCCGAGTCGAGAGTGCCTGAATCAGCGCCTGGCCGATCTCGCCGCACGCGCCCGTAACCAGGACCGATGTTTCTGCCATGTCGTTTCTCCTTCACACAGACCTCTTCGCGCTGCTTCTCCCATTCTACAACATTTATTGTCTGACATATAGAGGGAGGAACAACGACAACATTCTTAATTGTGGTCGGGGCGGTCCTGATTAGTTCCTGCAAGGGTCTGTCGGTAGGTTTTGTGGTATCTTTAGAGATGTGCCGCGGGTCTATCTCCCTCTTGTCTTCTGTATAGGACTACTGACCGCGTGTGTCGCCCTGAACGCGCCGAGCGCGCCAACAGTCACCCCCCCAATCACGGCGATCTTCACGCCAACCGTGCTTTGGTTTCCGCCTACTCGAACGCCCACCTCTTGTCCCTTTCCCACTTCAACGCCGGAGTCTCTACCAACGCCGAGTGGGCTGATCTTCCGCGATCATTTCGGTCAACCAGAAGTATGGATGACGGTCATTTCGCCATCCGCGAGCGCGGTTTTGGAGAATAACCGCCTGATTCTCTCTGTAACCAGGAAGGGTCTTTACCTGATGACCCTGCGCGCTGGCCCGGTGTTGGCCGATTTCCATCTGCAAGTAACCGCCCGTCTGAACCTATGCCGTCAAAAAGATGCCTATGGTGTGTTGTTTCGCGCCGCGAGCCAGGGGGATTACTACCGGTATGTTCTTAATTGTCAGGGTCAGGCGCGTCTGGAGCGCGCCCAAGGAGGGCAAATTGTCCCATTGGGAGCATGGCAAGAAAGCGGCGACGCGCCTCGCGGCGCGCCGGGCGAAGTCACCTTGGGCATCTGGGCTGTGGGGTCAGAGATGTATCTCTTTCTCAACGATCGCTTTCAGTTCGCGTCGCGCGATACGCTCTTTCGCTCCGGTCAGATAGGGCTGTTTGCGCTTTCGGGCGAAGAGACTCCGCTTGCAGTCGTCTTTTCCGATCTGGTTGTGTACGATGCCTCGTCCGTGATCCCACCCGCGACTACTCCTGTGTCGCCTTGACCTCAAGGATATTGTGGAGGAATCTGGTCCAGCGCAGCTCGGATACATGTGGCCAGCACTTCTGGCTGGAGTGAGCGGCGCAGGAAGAGTTCGAGCGCGGGACGGCCGGGGGGAAGTAGACCTGTTGGGGCATCTTGCGCCGAGATGATAACAATCGAGATACCATTTGTATCCGGGCGCGAGTGCAGGTCTTTTAACCACTCGATTCCGTGCATATCCGGTAGTTCTAGATCGAGCAAGATGGCATCAACAGACTGCTGGGCCAGGATGTCATCGGCCTGAGCCGCAGAAAAAGCGCTGAACAGCGTATACTGCGCTCGCTTCTCCGCGCGGCAGACCTGCTGGATGAATCGAATCATGGCCGGGTCGTCATCGATGACCAACAGACGCGCCGTGGGCTTTCCCAGGTTCTGTAGAGTTTGCAAGAGTTTCTGGCGCGCCAGCGGCTTAACCAGATAGGCGTGAATCTTGTGATCCTCCAGGAAAGGGCGCGGCAGACCAAAGCGTATCACGGGCAACTCATAGGGTAATTGCCCAGGAGGCAATGGGTCTACCTCGCCAGAAAGCAGGATGGCGCGCGGGAACAATTCGCGCGTCTTACGAAGAGCCTCTTCAGGGGAAGTCACGAGATGCAGACGGTATTCGTCCAACAAGCGTTGAAGGACAGGCGCATCTTCGGGGTCTGGAGAGAGAAGGAGGACGGGAGGCTGGCTAGGCACTGGTGGAGTAGCCTGAGTTACGACAGAAAGGTCGTAATGGGTTGGGGTAAGGGGCAAGGTGAAGTAAAAAAGAGTTCCTTCGCCGGGGGCGCTTTCCACGCCCACTTCGCCGCCATGTAGTTCGACGAATTGACGGCTGATATGCAATCCGAGTCCGCTGCCGGCGCGCCGACGCCAGTTCTCCCCGCCCACCTGACGGAACTCTTCAAACACCTTCGGCAAATCCTGCGGAGCGATTCCGCTGCCCGTGTCACGCACGCTGACAAGGAGAGCATCGTCTCGGCGTTCCACGCGCAGGGCAACGTATCCTTGATCGGTAAAGCGCAGACCATTGTTGAGCAGGTTTAACAACACCTGGCGGATACGGGTGGTATCCATAAACATGGGTGGCAAATCGGGTTGAATCTCGATGCGTAATTCGATACCCTTCTGTTCGAAAGCGTGTTCTAGCATGGCGCGCACTTCCTCGACAACCTGTTCGATGCGCGCTCGTTCACGGTAGAGGGTCATTTGCCCGGCCTCGATCTTCCCCATATCGAGGATGTCATTGATAAGGCGCATGAGATGCCTGCTCGAAGCATAGATTTCTTGAATATCATCGTAGAGCCCAGGCGGCCATTGCCCCAGAGGGGCATAGGTCTGCAGCACGTTGACCATCAGATCGCTGAAGCCGATGATGAAATTGAGCGGGCTACGCAGCTCATGACTCACGGCCAAGACAAAGCGGTTGCGATTTCCGCGCGCTTCTTCCGCCTGGGCGCGCGCGAAGGCCAGCATTTTATTGGCTTGTTCGAGTTGATAGTTGGCCTGATCGCGGTCTTTCAGGATACGACTGATTTCCGCGCGGTGGTTGCGGGTCTCTTCCAGCAATTGTTGCGCCTGATGGTAGTGATTAAGAAGCGGTATCGAGGGCGGTCAACAGGCGGCCCAAGGCACTCCATCCCAAACTCGAGAGGAACACGCTGCCCAGCGCAATACCCATCCCGTAGCCGGTAGTCAGAGCGCCGGAGCGCAGGAGGGCCCCGAGGGAGATCAGGATGAGCAAGACACCGCCGGCAGCAACCGGAACCCCCAGTGTAGCGATCGCCAGCAATGGTAAGACCATCCACAAAAATAACGTTTGTGGCGCGCCGTAGAGAGAATACGCCAGGAAGATAGCGATTCCCAGCCCGATCAACCATAGGATCTGAGAAAGGAAATAATGCCGTTTCAAAAGTCGCAACGTCCCCCCGACCAGCAAGGCCATGTAGATCGAGATGATCCAGAGACTAGGACTGAAAATATGGGGGAGTCCTACTGTGCCCACCACGTGGATAACGAAATACAATCCCGCCACGGTATACACCAGAGTGCGGGCATTCTCGCGCATGATGTCTTGCATCTCTTGGTCGCCGCGGGCTACTGTCTGTAACCAACGCATAGGGAGTCACTCCTCAAGCAGATGCCACCGCGTCAGGACCGCAAGCAAATCTTCTTGGATAATTGGTTTTTTGAGGAAAGCTGCCGCGCCCAACGAATGAGCAAGTTCGGCATCTCCCCAGGCAGAACAAACAAGGACGGGGATGGAACGGGTTTGGGATTCCAGTTGCAAGGCCTGCAAAATCTCCCAGCCGTCAACGTGAGGCATCATCACATCTAGAATGATGGCGGCTGGCTGCAAGTGCCGGGCCAGGGGAAGGGTTTGCTCCGGATCGGTCAGCCCAACGACTTTCAAGCCGCTGGCGGAGAGGTAGCGTTGATACATACGTTGAGCAACCGCCTGGTCGTCCACTACCAATACGGTACGCTGAGAAGGGGCATTGAGATAGAGCACAAGGGTTGCTTCATGCGTGGTCGGGGTAGTTGGGAAGCGTTCTTCCAGGTACGCCTGCAGGTCGGCGGCAATGCGCCGGGCAAAGTCAAGCGAATCGCGTTCGGCCTCGTACAGATTGCGCCAGTCCGATTCAAGCGAGAAAGAAACGGCCAGCGTAGGGCTTGGATCGGCTTTCAGGGTCAGGCGCACCACCTCCTCGCGATGGAGGTGGAGAGCGTAATTGAGCAGAGTCAAGATAAGCTGCCGTAGCAGCGTCCGATCGGCAACGATCGGCAGAGGTTGCGGGGAAAACGCCACATCCAAACGCACGCGTTCAATTGCCAGCCGGCGCGCGAGCAAAGCGCTGATGCCGCGCACAATCTCATTCAGGTCGAGCGTCTCCGCCTGCGGTTCGAACAGTTGATGTTCCTCTCCGGCCATCGGCGTAGCATCCGAGTCCAGCAGGGAAAAATAGCGTTCCCAGATTCGAAGGCTCAGGGCCTGCAAGGCGCGGCTGTGGTCGCGGCGAAATTGACGCTCGCCAATACACAAGAGCGCCGCGATATGGCGCGGATTTTCTCCATCTACATAACGTTGCCGCAGAATCAGATATGGTCGCCACTCCGGCGAGGGCAGAATAGGATCGCCTTTCGGGCGCAACCGTTCGATTTCTTCCACGATAAGACGCTGCACGGCTTCGGCGCGATGTTTCTCCTCGCCGACCGGTAGCAGGAAGTGAGCTGTCAGAGGATGCATTTCTATTGCCGTCAAGTCGTAGAGCCGGAGGAGCAAATCTTTGAACAGACTGGTGAAATCATTCCGATTCATGTCCGTTCCGTGTCCAAGAAATGTCCGAAAAGCAATTGTAGCAGCCGAGAGGGATAAATATTGTATTGTAAGCGCACTCTTTCGAGTCTGGAGTGTTTGAATCCGTCTCATCTCAAGTTCAGGAAAAGAGAAAAAGATGTCCCTCAAGCAAGTTTCTCTCACGCTTTTTAGCGCTCTGGCGCTGACGGCAGTCTTGCTGACCGCCTGCGGCGCTCCCCAGACCCCGGCATCGCCCACCGAGGCCCCTGCGCCGACGAAGCCGCCTCAGGTCACAGAACCGCCTACCAAACAACAAGTGGAGGTCTTCTCCTGGTGGACGGCCGGCGGCGAGGACGAGGGGCTGGAAGCCATGGTCAAGGTCTTCGCGGCCAAGTATCCCAACATTGAGTTCATCAACGCGGCCGTGGCAGGCGGCGCCGGCACGAACGCCCGGGCCGTTTTAGCAACACGCCTACAGGCCAACAATTCACCTGATTCCTGGCAGGGTCACGCTGGGCAGGAGTTGATCGGCACTTACGTCAAGGCTGGCCAGCTCCAACCGCTCAACGACCTGTATGAGGCGGAAGGTTGGTTGCAGGTCATGCCCGAGACACTCATTCCTCTTATCTCAGAGGACGGCAAGATTTATTCTGTGCCGGTCAACATCCACCGCGCGAACGTCTTGTGGTACAATCCCAAGCTCCTGGCCGATAACGGTATTGAGGTCCCTGCTACCATTGACGAGTGGTGTGCCGCTATGGACAAATTGCAGGCGGCTGGCGTCACGCCACTGGCGATGGGTGAGCAATGGACGGCCATGCACCTCTTCGAGACCATCTTGCTCGGTTCGCTTGGCGTGGACAAGTACAACGGCCTGTGGACCGGAACGACCGATTGGGCAAGCCCCGAAGTGAAACAGGCACTGGAGAACTTTAAGAAGGCGCTCTCCTACACCAATGCTGACGCCGCCTCGCCGGCCTGGCAGGATGCAGCGCAACTGGTTGTCGAGGGCGATGCTGCCTTCAACGTAATGGGCGACTGGGCTGAGGGGTTCTTCCGCAGCCTGGGCAAGACCCCCAAGGCGGATTACGGCTGGGCGCCAGCGCCGGGCGCGGTCGGCGTTTTTCAATTCCTCTCCGACTCGTTCGTCCTGCCGGTCAACCCACCGCACCCCGAAGCCGCCTTGGCCTGGCTGAAGGTCGCCGGCTCGAAAGAAGGACAGGAAGCCTTCAATCCCGTCAAAGGTTCGATTTGCGCTCGCACGGACTGTGACAAGTCTCTCTTCGGCGAATACCTGCAATCCGCGATGGATGATTGGGCCAAGGATATTGTGGTTGGATCTCTCACCCATGGCGTGGTCGCCAACGACTCGTGGAAGACTGAAATCAACAACGCCCTTGGCATCTTCCTCGCCGACCTGAACGTGGACAACTTCCAGTCTGCGCTGGCAGCGGCCTGCAAGAGCTCTGGTCCTTGTAAATAAACAAACCATAGCGTGGGCGGGGGACGTTCCTGGTCACCGAAGGAACAGTCCTCCGCCCTTTTTGTTGCGTATTCCTACACAAAGAGGTGATGGATGTCGCGCTGGTTCAAACGTATGGATTTCGCGGCGCTTGCACTGGTTTTTCCCTCGCTCCTGGCCGTGGCGGTCTTTGTTTATGGATTCATTGCCTGGACCATGCGCGTGTCATTCAGTCGATGGAAGGGGTTGCTTCCTGATTACACCTGGGTTGGCTTGAAAAACTACTTTGAATTGTTCTCCGACCCGCGATTTCATGTAGATATTCGGAATACGGTGATCTTTACTACGGTCTTCGTTGGGGGATCGCTCCTGCTGGGATTGCTGCTGGCCATTTTACTCGACCAGAACTTGCCCGGCGAGGATTTCTTCCGCAACCTGTTCATCTTTCCCATGGCGATCTCGTTCATTGTAACCGGCGTCGTCTGGCGTTGGTTGATGAATCCGGCCACCGGTAGCCGGATCAGTGGACTAAATCAGTTATTCGACGTGCTCGGTCTGGATTGCCTCATCAACCGCTGGCATACCACCCCAATTTGGGGAATCGCCGCCATTGCGCTGGCGGCTATCTGGCAAATGTCCGGTTACACGATGGCATTGTACCTAGCCGGTCTGCGCGCGATTTCCGACGAGTTGCGCGAGGCGGCGCGCGTGGACGGCGCTTCCGAGTTTCAAATTTACCGCTACGTTGTTTTACCCTTGCTGACCCCCGTTACTCTGAGCGCGGTCATTGTCCTGGGACACATTTCCCTTAAAGTGTTTGATCTGATTATCGCCGTAGCCGGCAAACAACTACCTCTCGATGTCCCTGCGATCTACATGTGGCAGATTACCTTCGATGGATATTTCTTTGGGCGCGGCGCGGCGATCGCTATCCTGTTGCTACTTGCCGTGTCCTTACTGGTTGTTCCTTACATTCGCTATACTTTGACTCATAAGGCGGAAGTATGAGACGGCAACGTCGTCGTTCCTGGTTCAAAGCGCGATACTGGCTCTACCTGCCACTGCTCTCCATGATGGTCTTTTACCTGATTCCCATGTACGTCATGCTGGTCACGGGCTTCAAGGCATTCGACGAGGTCAGCCTGAAAACGATGTGGATATTGCCACGCGGCATCCATTTCGACAACTATCTGGAGGCCTATCAGAAGCTGGCCCCACATCTATGGAACAGTCTCAATATGGTCGTGCCGGCCGCCATTGTCTCTTCCTTCCTTGGCTCGATTAATGGTTTCGTTCTGGCGCGCTGGCCCTTCCGGGGCGCCAACGTAATCTTTCCTCTCCTGTTGTTTGGAATGTTCATTCCCTATCAAAGTATCCTCATTCCCCTTGTGGAATTCACGCGGGATATTAGTCTCTATGGTTCGCTGGCCGGCCTGAT
>FMSI01014048.1_pt1 | contig 14035 bp, 14 predicted proteins | sample 1504471 | NCBI WGS metagenome assembly FMSI01 (sample SAMEA4475357, study PRJEB15587) | soil metagenome | biome: Soil; feature: Field | place: India | collected 2015-03-11 | depth 0 m
GTGTCGAGTGTTCGATTCACTCCCTGCCCATCGTTGGCCCGCCAGGGTGCTTGGCGGTCAGGTCGGCAACGCTTACGCTTTGCTGGCGTGCTGCAGCTTCATAGCAAGCTTCCACGATGGCGACTGCGCGCAATCCCTCCTCCAGTGGAATAGGAACCGGCTCGCCAGCTTGGATTGCGCGTACGAACTCGCGGACAACCTCGCGCACGGTCGGCACGGGCGGAGGAACGGATAACTGCTGCACCTGCGAACCCGTCACGATCGCGGCCCAGTTCAGAACGTGGTCCCCGATCAGTTGCCCACGTTCACCTGCAATTTCCACCCCGCCGCTCCGGCTCCCGGTGGCCCGCGACCCCGCAACCGTCGCTAACGTGGTATGGTCGCTCAACCGCAGCACGGCCGCAAAGTTGTCCTCCGTGCGCTTCACCCGCACCTGACTCACCTCGCAACTCACCCGCTCGACCTCGAGTCCAGACAGGAACCGTACCAAGTCGAAGCAGTGGACCCCAGTGTGCAACACCATCCCGCCGCCAGCGATGGCTGGATCGTCGATCCACCCCGGGCGTGAGGGCTCGAACCGTTGTCCCAACCGCAAAGCGTGAATGGCGCCAATTTGTGGCAAGGCTTCCATGAACTGCCGTACGACGCCGTTGTACCGCAGCGTTTGCGCTACCATGACGGGCAAGTTGTTCTGTTTCACTAGGGAAAGCATTTCGCGCCCGTGGGCCAAGTTCGGAGCAGCAGGCTTCTCGAGCAGCAACGGCTTCCGCTCCGTTACCGCCGCACGCACGATTTCCCGATGCAACGTTGGGGGAACGACGGCAATGACCGCGTCGACATCGGGGGCAGCAACCAGTTCTCGCCAGTCGTGGTAGGCCCGGCAGCCATATTCCCGCGCTTGTTCTGCGGCTGCCACAGCATCGCGGCGAGCAATCGCAACCAGCTCCGCACCGAGCGGATCGTGCTTCAGATGATTTGCGTAACGTGCTCCGTGGCGGCCCACTCCGATGAGTCCGATGCGCAACTTCGACACCGGCCGAGCTTACCTGCGCACGGCACCACCGACAACTCCCAAGGGACCTCGCCAATGGAAGGTTTCCCATTGTGTGGGGCAAGCTTCGCGAAGCCGTCGCATTCGGCGTCATTCCCCGCTGCGGGCAACTTGGCTAGCAACGCCACAATGCGGTCCCGAAGCAAACGCAACACACCATCGTCCCGCGACCAAAACACGACAACGCGTTCGCGGGTTCGGGAACAACGACAATCCAAGAAAACCCGCTCCCAGCGCAGTCGAACCGGCGCCACGCTTCCCTGTAACGAGACCTTCCCCATCGACACCGTCATGGAGCGACTGCGGGCAGCAGCGCCAACCTGGAATGCACCGGTGGTCACCCTCATGGCCAAACAAAATCGGAGCCCGTTTCATGTGCTGCTCGGATGTTTGCTCAGCTTGCGTACGAAGGACGAAACCACTGCACAAGCAGTGGAGCGCTTGTTCGCTCTTGGTGAGACTCCCGAAACCCTCGCGCGGGTTCCACTGAAAACTCTGGAAAAAGCGATCTACCCAGTGGGCTTTTACCGCACGAAAGCCCGGCGCATTCGCGAGATTTGTCGTTTGCTTTTGGAGCGGCACGGGGGCCAGGTGCCCAGCCAATTAGAGGCGTTGCTCGAGCTTCCCGGCGTCGGGCGCAAGACGGCAAATTTGGTCGTGGCCAAGGGATTTGGCCTGCCCGCCATTTGCGTCGACACTCACGTCCACCGCATCACGAACCGATGGGGCTATCTGTGCACTCGTACACCCGTCGAAACAGAGTTCGCACTGCGCAAATGTTTGCCCGAGGAATATTGGATCGAAATCAACGATCTCCTAGTCGCGTTCGGCCAAACCATCTGCAAACCGATATCGCCACGTTGTAGCGCGTGCCCGGTGCACGAGTTTTGTGCTCGGCGAGGAGTACACCGAAGTCGGTAGTCACGTCGCCGCCGCCTCGCCCGCCTGGATCGGAGCGAGCTTTTCAACTCAGTGTGCTCGTTCGCCAAAAGCTCCGCATCCTCCGTGTACCCACTCGCGCCCTGTGTTCCATGGTTGTGGAAACGAGACGCTTGCGCACGTGCACGGGTTGTGGCATCCGGTCCCGCATATGTTTCCGTTCGTTTTCGGCATTCGCTGTTGCTGCTGTAGAAGCGCTCAGGAGCCATCCTGGGTAGGCGGCGAGTGTCGGCCTGACACAACGAACGGATAACCTTTCGTAACACCCCGAGCGCATCGCCGAAGGCCCAGGAGAATCGAGGCTCCTGGGCCTTCGCGCATATGTGCCCCTCCAAGGGCTCCTTCGGCGGAACTCGCGCGTGTGCTCGTTGGGGGTTCCGTCCGGTTTCCACGCTTCCCACGTGTTTGGTCGAGGAGAAGACGAAATGAAGTACGAATCCGAAAAACAATACAGCAGCAAGAAATTCTGGATATGCGAGCAAGCGATCGGAAGTTCCAGCAAGGGACCCGTAAGCAACTTTGTCGTCACTTGGATGACTTCGCTCACCGGGCTCGTGCTCTGCTTATGGGTCGCTGCGAAAACCTTTGCCAGCGAGCCCATAAGCTTGCTCAATGCTTCTTACGATCCTACCCGCGAGCTGTACGCCGAAGTGAATCGAGCCTTTGCCGTGCACTACAAGGAGCAAGCCGGGGAGACGGTCGTGGTCAGACAGTCTCACGGCGGTTCTTCGAGCCAGGCACGCGCGGTGATCGACGGGCTCGAAGCTGATGTCGTCACGCTCGCACTGTGGTCGGATGTCGATGCCATTCGCAAGGCAGGCAAGATTTCCCCCAGATGGGAAGAGCGTTTGCCAAATCGATCCGTTCCCTACACGTCGACCATCGTCTTCGTCGTGCGCAACGGCAACCCGAAAGGCATTCGTGACTGGCCTGATTTGATTCGGCCCGACGTACAGGTCGTAACCCCGAACCCGAAGACGTCCGGAAATGGCCGCCTGAGCTTCCTTGCAGCGTGGGGAGCTGTGGTCACCCGCGGAGGCTCGGAAAGCGATGCGCGTACTTTTGTCACGAAACTCTACCGGAACGTGCCCGTGCTCGACACAGGCGCACGCGCTTCGACCGTAACGTTCGTGCAGCGAACATTGGGCGACGTCCACCTAACCTGGGAAAATGAAGCGCATTTGGAGGTTGAGGAAGCAGGCGGTCAGGTCGAAATCGTGTATCCGCCGGTGAGCATCCTAGCGGAACCTCCAGTCACATGGGTCGATACCGTTGTCGAACGCAAGGGAACCCGGAGAGCGGCTGTCGCCTACCTCCAATTCCTGTTCAGCCCGATGGGCCAGGAACTGGCTGCTCGGCACTATTATCGCCCAATTGACCGCAACGTGTTCGAACGCCACGCCGCCCGCTTTCCCTCCATCCAGCTGTTTCGCGTCAGCGACATTGTTTCGGACTGGAACGCCGCACAGGAAACGTTTTTCGCGGAGGGAGGTGTGTTCGATCAAATTTACGCCGCAGGGCGTAGCGGAGCGCAGCCATGAACACGTTCCATCGCAGCGTGCTGCCCGGGTTCCGGAGCACGCTTCTTTACTCTTGGCTCTGGTTGACCGTGCTCGTACTGCTGCCATTCCTGGCGGTCACACTCAAGGCAACGTCCCTCGGATGGGAGCGCTTCTGGGCTGCGGTCCTGACACCTCGGGCCCTCGCCGCTTACAAGTTGACTTTTGGCGCCGCCGCTGTGGCCGCGGCCGTTGCTAGTCTCGCCGGGGGCTTCGTGGCTTGGGTGTTGGTACGGTACCGCTTTCCGCTGCAGCGCCTCTTCGACGCAATTGTGGACCTACCGCTGGCGCTGCCTACGGCCGTGGCTGGATTGGTCTATGCGAGCTTATACGCACCCCACGGCTGGCTTGGCCGTTTCCTGGAACCCTGGGGCATCACCGGAGCGTACTCGCGCCTCGGGATTGTACTTGTTCTCGTCTTTCTCGGCCTACCGTTGGTGGTGCGGACGATTCAACCGGTCGTCGGCCAGCTCGAGCGACAACTTGACGAGGCAGCGGCATGCCTTGGGGCAAGCCACCAGCAAGTATTCTGGCGCGTTCACCTTCCACAGCTCGTGCCTGCCCTGATGACCGGATTCACACTCGCGTTCTCGCGCGGAATCGGGGAATACGGTTCCATCATTTTTGTATCCGGCAACAAACCGTTTGAGACTGAAATTGCGCCAGTGCTCATCGTGGCGCGCTTGGAAGAATTTGCCTACGGCGAAGCAGCAGCGATTGCCACCGTGCTTCTCGCAGCATCGCTCCTGCTGCTCCTGGCCATTCACACCTTGCAACAGAGGAGCAGCCATGCAGCCTGAAACGTTCGGAGCGTTCCACCAGGGGCAGAAGCCGATCACAGCCTCGAGGCAACCAGGGGGGAGCATGCTCGCTCCACTCGCCGCGGTCGCGGTGCTCGGGGTACTGGTCGTCGTACCCGTGATCAATGTGTTTTGGGAGGCTTCTGCAGCCGGGCTGACCGGGTATTGGACCAACGTCGTGACAGACCCGGACACCCGCGCGGCAATTTACCTGACTCTACGAGTCGCCAGCTTCGCCGTGCTACTCAACCTCGCCTTCGGTCTTTCCGCAGCTTGGTTACTCGCTCGGTTCCGCTTTCCGGGGAAGAACCTGCTGTCCGCCCTGATCGATTTACCCCTCACCGTTTCGCCCGTGGTGGCCGGGTTCAGTTTGGTGCTCGTGTTCGGCGCGCATGGGTTTTTAGGACCATGGTTGCAGGAGCTCGGCGTTAAAGTCATTTTCGCCGAACCGGGATTGGTTCTGGCTACAGCGTTCGTGACCTTTCCTCTCGTCGCACGGCAGCTCATTCCGCTGCTCGAGGCCATCGGGCCAGACGAGGAACTTGCCGCGCGTAGTCTTGGAGCTCGCGGGTGGGATTTGTGGTGGCAGGTGACCCTACCCAACCTCCGTTGGGGACTGCTGTACGCCATCCTCTTGTGCAACGCTCGGGCCATTGGGGAGTTCGGGGCGGTTGCCGTCGTTTCCGGGCGCATTACCGGGGTTACGGATACGCTGCCCTTACGGGTGGAAAAACTCTTTCAAGAGTACAACCTTCCTGGCGCTTTTGCCGTCGCAAGTCTGCTCACCTTTCTGGGGGTACTCACACTCGGCGCCAAAACTGCCTTAGAGCGGAAGACCCGCAGGGAAATCGAAGCCCGCCTGCAAGAGATCGACCGCATGACCGAGCACGCGCGAGACCCCTTACAAACGCACCCGGTGCCCGCCGGAGGACCGAAGCCGTGCATCGGGCTCCGACACAAGGCTGGGGAGAACAACCACACCCCAGGAATTCGGATCGACAAGGTGACGAAACGGTTCGGCCAGTTCGTGGCCCTCGATCGTGTGAGTTTAGACGTGCCAGACGGGAGCTTAACTGCGCTCCTGGGACCTTCAGGCTCCGGCAAAACCACACTCTTACGGATTCTCGCTGGGCTCGAAGTTCCCGACGATGGCGCCGTATTCTATGGCGGCGACGACATCACGGGACAGCTCCCCCATCATCGGAACTTCGGCTTTGTTTTCCAGCATTATGCCCTCTTCCGCCACATGACGGTCTACGAAAATGTTGCGTTTGGCCTGCGGGTGCGTCGTTGGCCGAGGGAACGAGTGGACGAACGCGTGCGTGAACTGCTGCGTCTCGTCCGACTCGAAGGTCTTGAGTTCAAGTACCCAAGCGAGCTGTCGGGGGGCCAGCGCCAGCGCGTCGCGTTGGCTAGAGCTCTGGCACCGGAACCCCGAGTGCTGCTACTCGATGAGCCCTTCGGTGCTCTGGATGCAAAGGTGCGCCGCGAGTTGCGCGAGTGGCTCAGGCGGCTCCACGATCAGGTTGGGATCACGAGCGTATTCGTGACGCACGACCAAGACGAGGCCTTCGAGGTCGCCGACCAAGTGGTGATCCTCAACCGAGGCAACATCGAACAAGTGGGCACGCCAGTGCACGTATTCAACCAGCCCGCAAACGCCTTCGTCACCGAGTTTCTCGGCCATGTCAACGTGTTTCGCGGACACGTGTGCCGGGGCCTAGCGCAAGTGGGACCTTTTGCAGTGCACTACGACGAATATCCGCACGAAGTGCCTACTGAGGCTACCGCTTACGTTCGACCACACGAGCTGGAGGTCGACCGACTGCCGCGTGGCACCCAGAGCTTGAAGGCGCAGGTGTTGCGAATCCATCCCCTGGGATCGGCGGTCAAACTCGATGTATTTGCATTGGACTTCGGCGTGGCGTTGCGGGTGGATCTACCATGGGACCGCCTGAACCAACTGGGACTCCGAGCCGGAGACACTGTGTTCGTGTTTCCCAAACGCATGCGGATTTTCGTCCAGAACTATCAAATCTGAGGTAGCAAAAGGCAGGCGACCACTTCGTAAGCGATCGACTGCCGCCATGATGTTGCAAATCCGGTCAGCGCAGCACTTGCTTTCGAGCCGTCGCTCGTGCGTGCGGTAGTTCCGTGCGTCGTCGATGCCCCCAAATCATCCGTGGCGTCGGTGGTCCCGCTCTGGCCATCCTTACGACTAGCTCGCCTGCGCTCGTCGTTTTCAGTCGCTCCGCGATCCTTCCAGCAGGCACGTGGAAACCAAGTGTTTGCAACTTTCAGTGGCCGACAAAGGCTGTTTCCGTCGCAAGTCGAGCTGGCAGGATTCGGCCGGAGCCTTCTCGTTCCGGGCCATCACGCGTCTTTGTGCTGTCTCAGAACAGCCAACGAGCCCAGGGATCCGAGCACCCCGATCATCACAATCACGAGTGGCAACCCTCCCACCGGAGTCGCCACCACGGCCGTCCGTTGGCACAACGTGAGCTGGAGCGTTGACTCCTTCTGAATGTTGTATTCCGACAGCGTGCGATCGTCCTCGAGCAGTGAGCCAGCGAACGTCAGGCACTGCTGGTTAGGCGGAATTCCCGTCGCGTCTTGGATGAGCTGCTTCACAGTTGCGATCGTGTCGCCCGGCTCCACTTCGAGGGTAAGGGTTTGGTTGGCAAAGGTCCGCACAAAAATCTGGATGGCAAGGGCAGGAATGGGCACGACCAGCAAGGCCAAGCTGACGACGGAACGAACCACCCTAGCGGCCCCTGCGAGAGAAAGTCTTCGCCTGCAAGCTCCCGTTCGCACGGCCATGATGCTGCCTCATCTGCAACAACCTCGCTGCGAATGCAACGGCAACTCGCGGCGATTAGCCGGCGCTCATTGTGCGGCGCCGTTTCCAATCGTCATGACAACCACTACTTGGTTAAGGGCTGTGGAGTTTGGCAATCGCTCACGCCTCATTCACGGCGTGCGATTGCTTCGATCTTTTTTGCTCAACTTCGATGAGGCGCGTTTGGCCCGACCGCTGCCTTCCAATACTCGTCGACGTCGGCTTGAAGCCGTTGAATCAGCTCTTCTTGGCGCGTTGGTTCGAACAAATGTCGGTAGCGTGCCTGGGTCCGCAAGTACTCTTCCACTGGTTTGAAGCGATGGGGAACGACCGTGTAGGTCACAGGACCACACCCGATTGCTTCCTTGAGAGGCCAAACTCCGGTGTCCACGGCGAGTTTGGCAACTTCCACCGAGTCCTTTGCGTCCGTACCCCATCCCGGCGGGCATGGCGACAATGCCAGGAACAATTTGGGTCCCCGCAAGCGCTGAGCACGTGCCACCTTGTCCAGCAAATCCAATGGGTACGCGGGCGACACAGTGGCCACATAGGCCGGCCGTTGCACCCGCCACAGTTCGAACAAATCTTGCTTCCGCCCGGGCACGCCGCGCGGCGTGGTGGTCGTTCGCGACAAATGCGGGGAAGCGGGGGACATCTGGAAGCCCGTGTTCCCAAAGGCTTCGTTGTCATAGCAAAAGTAGTAGAAGTCCAGCCCCCGGTGGATCGCTGCGAGGGTTGCCTGCAATCCAATGCCATGCGCTGCACCGTCGCCGGTAACGACGACCACTTGCAAATCTTCGCTGCGCGCCAGTTTGCCCTTTGCGATCAGCACGTCTAGCGCGTCTCGGATTCCCTGTGCACCTGCCGGGGCGGAGCCCATTGCCGTGTACAACCACGACGAGCGGAACGGAGAAAATGGGAAGACGGCTAACAATGTGAGGCATCCGGCTGCGTTCACAAAGACCACGCGCGGGCCGAGCGCCTTGTGAAACAATCGCAAAGCGAGCAGCCCGCCGCAGCCGCCGCATAGGCCCGTGCCGCCGGCCAAGTACTCCTCTTGTGGCACGTCCTTGATGCTCTTGAAGATTTCCCGCCGCGTACTCATTTCGGCTCCTCCACGGGGTGCCCGGCCACGCGCAGCATCGCGAGCATTTGCTGGTATTCAGATTCGCTGTACAACAGGAACGGCTCCGCTGATCCTCCTGTGTGCTCCGTTTCTCGCAACGCGGCTAAGATTTCGTCGAACTCTTCGTCGCGGAATCGCCGGCCCCCAAGGCCGCCGACAAACGACCGCAGCGGCGGACTTGCAGTACCCTGCAACGCACTCGCCACTTCGGCAAAGAGGATTCCCCCTTTGCCGACAGACAAGTTCTGGTCGATGACCCCCACTGCACGCCTCCCAGCAAGCGCACGGGCAATCTCCGCATGAGGAAAGGGACGAATCATGCGCAATCGTAGAAGTCCCACTTTCTCTCCCCGATCCCGCATTCGCTTGACCGCCGCCTTCCCGATGGTGGCGAACGAGTTGGTCATGACGATCACCCATTCAGCGTCGTCGAGGCAGTAGCCCTCAAGGGGACCGTAAAAGCGACCAAAACAGTCGCGAAACTCGGCAGCGACCTGATCGTACACGCGCAATGCCTCTTCTGCGGCGCGCTGCATTTGATAGCGGAAAAACGCGTACGCGCTGCCACCGAGCACCGCGACCCCTTGAGCCATGGCGTGCGAAGCCGAGAAGTGCGCGTGTGCTGGCTCGTACTGAGGAAGGAAATCGCGCACTGCTTCCGGTGCAGGAACCACGACGGGCTCGCGAGTGAACGACAGGTAGAAGCCATCCAGATTCACCAGTACCGGCAGAAGCACATCCCGATGTTCGGCAAGGCGGTAGGCAAGGAGGACCGAGTCGAGGACTTCCTGGCAAGTCTCGCAATGAAATTGGAGGAACCCGGAATCCCGAGCGGCAAGGACGTCGTTGTGATCGGGCTCGAGAGTGATGGGCGCAGCAAGGGCGCGCGAAACGTTCACTACCACGAGGGGAACGCGCCAGCCAGCCACCGCGTAGAGCATCTCGAACGCGTACAACAAGCCTTGGCTCGATGTCGCTGTGAATACGCGTGCCCCAGTTGCGGCTGCAGCGCCAGCCGCAGTGAGCATGGAGTGTTCCGAATCCATGGTTACGAACCGCGCAGCTAGGTGCCCGTCGGCTGTCCACCGCGCCAGCGTTTCCATGATCTCGGTCTGTGGCGTGATGGGGTAGGCCGGGATGTAGTCCACATCCGCAAGGCGCGCGCCCCAAGCGGCAGCCGCATTTCCAGTGAGAAGTTCCCGAGTCATACAGCTCCCTCGCGGACCGAAGCAATGGCGTGCGGCGGGCACTCCTCGACACACACGAGGCAGCCCTTGCAGTGGTCGTAGTCGATCCACGGATCGTGTTCTGCATCGAGGTGTACCGCTCCCTCGGGACAAAGCGCGAAACAAAGAAAGCAGCGGCTACACCGGCTCAAATCGATTACTGGCCGATACACGCGCCAGCCCGCGGTGGTACGCAGAGCGGAGTTGGCTTCCGCAACGATCGTTGGTGCAGCAGCCCATGCGGGTAGTCGCGGTACGACGAACGGAGCATGCGGCTCCGTAACCGCTCCCGGGGTGCGGAAGCCGATCCCCAATGAGGGCGTCGAACGAAAGGCCTTTTCGGTGGCCTCGAGATTCCGTGCAATTTCGGCCTCATCGAGCCCCGCATCGGCGAGCTCCCGCCGAACTGCTTCGACTAAAACCGGCCATGTGCACAAGCCGGTTGCTTTGATCGTGAAGCCGGCTGTCGGAGCACTGAGCCGATGTTGCCCAAGAGTCTCAAGAGCGAGCGAGGAGATGTCGCACGTGAGAAAAGCTCCCGGGACGTCGCGCCCTCGCTGCAAAGTATCCGCATCCCGAGAGCTGTTGACCAAGACGAGCGTAGTCGCGGTCACACCCTCGAGCACAGCGGCTTCTGGAACACCGAGCAACGAGTCGTCCATCACCACCACGACGTCTGGACTCGTCACGTACCCACGTTCTTGGATCGGGCCCTGGCTCGCACGCACAAATGCCACTACCGGCGCTCCCCGCCGTTCCGCCCCGTACAGCGGAGAATCCTGGACGTTGAAGCCAGCAAGAAACAGTGCCCGGCCTACAATCCGGCTTGCGAGCCGAACTCCCTCGCCTCCTCTACCATGAAATCTCAAACGCGCGAGCGTGTGCATGGCCGGGGCGCTCACGTTGCGAGGCGCATGCCACTGCACGGCCAAGCACACCGACGGCTTCGTTGCTCGCAACCCGCCAGTTTTGTCTGGAAGGCGTTCCTATGCCTAAGAATCGCGCCAAAATGCCGCGACCTCCCGGAGAAGTGATGCCCGCGATCGCGACGCGAGGGCTCGTTGCCTCCGAAGTTCTAGCCATCCTCTACTTGTCTACGGATTTCTTGACTCCCCAGAATACCGCGGTTACAAGCCGCGGGACTTTATCTTCTGTGGTGAGGAGCGTGCATGCGGAAGCGGTTTTCGCGGTATCCTGTTTGGTTCGGAGTTTGTCTGGCCATCTCTCTAGCGGCGTGCGCTTCGCGCAAGCAGCCGCAGCCACCACCAGAACCGGCGTCGGCACCGGTTGCTGATACACCGGTGCCCACCGTGCCGCCAACGACGCCGAGCCCGACTCCACCACCGACCCCCCTCCCAACTCGGCCTGTGGGCCGCGAGGACATCAAGCCGAAGAAGGGGCAAGCGATCGGGCCCGTGATCACGCATTTCGGAGCGGCTCGTGCAGACGGGTTGCCGGTGCCGCCAGTCAGCGTGGAGAAAGGAATTCCTACGTATCAAACCAACACGGGCGCCGGATTCATGTTGGTGGTCGAAGCCAAGCCTGGCCTTGGCGGCCATGAAGTAGGCCGGCGGATTTTTGCTCACGTCCCCAACGATCCCACTGTGCGGCCGGACTTGGAAATCATCAGCAACCGCCCCCTGGGCGACGGCAGCCCCAAGGTTTGCGACAGCCGTCGACCGGACATTGGCGGGATTCCAGCAGCCCCGAGCTTTGCCGAAACCCAAGCGATCACCGATGCAATCAATGATTTCGCTTGCCGGTTCGAGACCCACAACGACAACGAGTCAGCATGCACGGTCAACGCCAGTGGAGACTTCGCCTTCGTCAATCCAGAAACCACGCAGCAGTTCTGCATGGCGGTGGCGCGCGCGTGGGGCTTTCCGGTGGGCGACACGATCCTGACCGTCCGAGTGCGCGACGTGAAAGGGAATCCAGGTCCACCAAAGCAAATTCGAATTCGCCGCCCCGCGGAAACTCCCAAGCCTCGGGCGTTGCCTAGCCCGACTCCGGCGGGCCCGAAGCCAATTCCCACCCGGCCAGAGTAAGCGATTGGATGCGTGACAAAGGGAACGCCCTTCTGGCAATACTGGCGACTACACAGGGAGGTCCCATGAAGCTGGTCGTTTCGGTTGCGGTTGCAATGATCCTCTTGCTTGGGGGATGTAGCGGTGGCTGCCAAAAAGAACCTACGCCTGCTGGGCCCGGAGCCGCGCAGCAGCAACCACAGCAACAGCAAGCGATGCCGCAGGAAGGTGGCCCCGAAGTCGAAGACGACTGCGTGGTGTTGATCGACGCCGACCCGGACTTTGGCCCCCCGCCACTTTCGGTTTCGTTCACTTCGGAAGTGGAGTGCAGCCAGCCTAACGTGCAGTACAAGTGGGACTTCGGCGATGGAACAACTTCCACGGAGGCAAATCCTGTGCATACGTACACGAAGCCGGGCGAATACACCGCTACGCTGACGGTCACTGCCGGTCAGGTCACAGCCACCGACGAAATCGACATCACGGTAGAGGAAGAGGAGCCAGCGGAACCAAGTTCCGGCCAGTGACGTTCTTGTTGCCTGGAGGTCGGATCGCAATCACACCCGCCGCATCCAACGGCGTTCACGCTCCGCGTTGCCAGCGGAGCCGCCGCGATCGAGAAAACTTGCTTGGCTCGCTGGGCGCGCCTACTTGAAACCGGTGGTATGCGCGATCCATCACCAGGTCCTCGTGCCTCCCGTCACCTGCCCTCGATCGAGCGCCGGCGCCGCCGACGTTTTCGGGCCGCGGCCGGCGTCCTCGTTGCAATCGGCTTTGCCCTAGTGGTGGTTTACCGAAGTTTCCACGCCGCAGGCTACCGCTGCGAGGTCTGCATCACCTTCAACGGCCAGCAAGCGTGCCGCACCGTCGAAGGACCCACCGAGGCGGAGGCTCGCTCCGCGGTAGTGAATAACGCCTGCGCAGTGCTGGCCGCGGGGGTCACAGAAACCCTCGCGTGCGAAAGAACAGTACCCGATCGACTTCGGTGCGAGCCACTGCCTTGAAAGCGGGGCTCCGGCTCGACTTCCGAACATCCGCTCGGCCGGCCGAGGTTCGGGAGCCCAGACTCCGAATCTTCCGCGAGCAATGGTGCCGGTTGTTGGGCGAAAAAAAACCGGGCCCGGAGTTCTCCGGGCCCGGCATGCTGTCTTGAGTCTCAAACTTTTCGTTCGAACGACTTCAGGCAGGCCGCTTGAAGAGGCTCTGCATTTTCATGGCCAAGCCCATGTCGCCGGCGATTTTCAGTTTGCCGCTCATGAACGCCATCTGACCGTTGAGCTTGCCAGTAATCATGTCGACGTAGTCTTGGGCGGCCATGGTCATCGTCATGTTCGGCGACTGATGCGTGCCCTCAGAAACCGTGCAGGTTCCGTCCTTGATGGTCACGTAGTAGTTGCCACCGCCATCGCCTGTAAGGTTGAACTGGATGACGGCGTTCATCCCCTTGGCGGCGTCGGCGTTCAAATTCGCCGGCATGGCATTGAAAATTTCCTTCACCTGATCTGCAACTGACATGGTTTACCTCCTCCTTTCCGAGACCTGGGCACTTTGACTCGCCCGCGTTCGCTCCTTGCAAAAACCTTCTGGATTGCGACGTCGACTTCCGAAACAGCGCTGCTTCTACGCGAGAGAATTTCTTTTGTCAACACGGGGGCAGTCATAGGATGCCGACAACAGACAGCCTTTTCAGCGGATGGCAAGTCACTTCCGACCGGATGGTTGCACGCTAAGCATTTGCCGTTCCTCTTTGGCACCGCGCGCCCTGAATCCCGGCCAATCCGGTTGCCGTTCTCGCAAACAGGCGTGTTTTGCCACTTACGATGTCCCGAGGGCACACTGTGCCGGGCAGGCGCGCAGGCCACGCATTCGCCTCTGGGAGGGCTGCCCGACCAAAAGCCCGACGCGATGCAGCCATGGCTCTGCGAACGATACTTCCCGATCGGCGAGTTCCTCGACCTCGGAATGCGGATTTCAAACCTACCCGGGTTGCTCTTTCTGCCACTTTCGCACGTTCACGCTGTGGAGGTCGGCAGCTTCCAGGGCTCCGTCGACTGAAGCAATAACGACGGCAGATTCAGCGTGCCGCCAATGTTGGAATACGGGTAGTGGCGGGAGTTCACGTGCGCATGCAGGGGCACACCGGGGCCGTCGTGAATTTCATAGTCCAGAGGAACCGGGCCAAGGATCTGCAGAACTTCGTGGAGCATCCGCGCAAACGTGCGCCACGTGTCGGTCGGTATGGCAGTCAACGGCCGCCACTCCTCCAGACAAACGATTTCGTAGCTCCGAGGAAACGTTCCGAACGGGCAAAAATAGGCGATGCACGGGGCGCGTTCCGCAATGACAAAGCCAAAGGTGCGAGCGAAGTCGAGAATCTCGTGCCACACTTCCGGTTCGCGAGCGGTCACGCGGCACTCTCTCTCGATGGACGGGAAATTCCGGTCGCTCCCAATGACCTGGTGGTGCAC
>FMSI01007114.1_pt1 | contig 14020 bp, 14 predicted proteins | sample 1504471 | NCBI WGS metagenome assembly FMSI01 (sample SAMEA4475357, study PRJEB15587) | soil metagenome | biome: Soil; feature: Field | place: India | collected 2015-03-11 | depth 0 m
TGACCTCGTCCTTACCAAGGACGCGCTCTAACCGACTGAGCCACATGGGCTATTATTAATTGCGCACCTAAACCGTCAAAAAATGAACCATATTAATACAATCAAAAATAGTCGTTGTCAAGTACTTTTTTTGTCAAGCTTTATTTTTACTGATACGACAAGGATACTATTTCTCCAAAATCTGTGCAATTGCCTCTTTGAGATCCTTTGCCCTTACAGGCTTGTTTAAAAACATTGTAACACCCGCATCCTTTGCTTGTTTATATGTCTTAAATGTACCAAATGCAGTAATTATTATTATCTTCTGACTATTTTTTAACTGTCTTATTCTATCGATAAGAGACATCCCATCAAGCTCTGGCATCCTAAGATCTGTCACAACCACATCGTAATCGCTCTTTTGAAGCTTAAAAAATGCCTCTATACCATTCTCAGCAGTATCCACACTATACCCTTCAAGCCTTAAAACCTCAGCATATCCTAATCTCGTATGTTCTTCATCATCAACAATCAAGATCTTAACATCAGCATTATCCATAACCTATTCCCCATCGTATTTAATTATTTCTCCATCCTGATAGATCGGATGGACTGTAGAAATGGATGATTTATATACAAGCTGCTGTTTATCCTCATAGGCAAGTAGGATTGTATAGTCATCAAAACCTATGAGATTACCCTTGATCTTCACCCCATTACGGAGATAAATGGTTACGGGAGACTTAGATTTCCTTACCTCATTTAGAAAAATATCCTGCATCGGCGGTCTTAAATGTTTCGGTTTTTTACCTAAATTAGACTGATAGTAAACCTTACTGATATATTCAATATCGATGATATTCTTTACAGACGCAATTGTAGCAATATCTTTTTTACTGTGTGCCAACTTATAGCCCAAATCATCTGTGATTATAGTATATTGATCGAAATCAACTATCTTACCTCTGAACCTCTCTTTATTGTTCATAATGAAAAGTAGAGGAACAGATTTAATAGAAGCATTCTGCAAATAAACGAACTCTAACTGAGCATAAAGAGACATATTTCCCCCAATATTTTGCAATCTATACAAAAATTATTAAGAAAAGTCAACATATTAGTTTCAACATTCAAATTTTGTATCTGTGACTTCCAATAATTTTTTCAATATCTCCTTTATGGCTTCATCCTTTACCTTATAACAAACGGTTGTACCATTTCTATCGCTCTCTAATATACCCTTATTTTTTAAAATTGCAAGATGCTGACTTGTGGTTGCCTGAGGGATCTTTAGTCCATCGCATATTTTAGATACATTGCACTCATTGTGCATCAAACCCAACACTATTTTAAGCCTCACTGGATGACCTATGGCTTTTAATTTTTCAGCATATTCTTCTAACCAAGCATTATCCATTGTTGTGCCCCCTACGAATTTTCTCTATGAATAACCAATGAACTCGACTGGTGTAGCGGCGTAACCGTCAACTCACCAATCTGCACATGTTCTGGTAATTTTGCAGTGAAAACAACTATCTCGGCAATGTCTTCTGCCGTAAGAGGTTTTATCCCCTGATAAACCTTCTTGGCTCTTTCTGTATCACCATGAAACCGAGTATTGCTAAAATTTGTTTCCGTCATACCTGGAGCTATGTTAGAAACCTTAATGGGTTTATCCACCAGATCCATTCTCATCCCATCTGTTAGAATCCTTACGGCAGCCTTTGTGGCACAGTAAACAGCCCCATTCGGATAAGCCCCAAGCCCAGCAATCGAGCCTATATTTATGATATGCCCCTTAATACCATATTTAAGCATAATGTTAGCAACGCTTCTCGAAAAATAAAGTAGACCTTTGATGTTGGTATCTATCATCGTATCCCAATCCTCGATACTACCCTCGTAAAACCGCTCAAGACCTAAAGCCAATCCTGCATTGTTCACAAGGATATCGATCTTTGAAAGTTCATTGGGGATAGAGTGTATAAACCCATTTACCTGATTCAAGCTCCTCACATCCACCTGACCTATGAAGGTCTTAACATTGTAGTCTCGAACTATCTCATTTTCCAAATATCTTAATTTATCTATATTTCGAGCACAAAAAATAAGATTTGCCCCCTCTTTAGCAAACCCCCTTACACACGCCTCACCTATACCGCTTGATGCACCAGTAACCAGCACATTTTTACCCACTAATGATCTATAATACCCCATAATCCACCTCTACCTAATTAATTTTTTATTTATTTTATAAACCTCAGATAGAATCTCAGCCACTACCCTATACAAATTTTCTGGTATCTCCTGATAAATATCAAGTTTGTAAAGGGCTTCTAAAAGATCGGGATCCTCTTTGATAAAAACATTGTGCTGTTTTGCCCTCTCCAATATCTTTTCGGCGATCAGCCCCCTACCCTTTGCCACCACTTTTGGTGCAGAATCCTTCTCCTGATTGTATCTCAAAGCGGTAGCTTTTTTACTCTTATCCATTTACCACCTGTTCGAATGATGACTTATAAGCAGATAAAATCCTGCTTATATCCTCATCTGCATGGGCAAAGGTTATGCAGCCCCCTGAGTGCATCGTAAACACACCATTTAAGATCATCGATACCTTAAAACTATTCTCTAACTCTGTATTGAGATTGTTAAGAAAAGTAGATGGCTTTCTCTCATCAATGTCGTCGTTTTTATGAAAATGTAGAGCAACCATCGAGCCAAAACCACTCACAAATGCCTTTAATCCAACAGGTATAGACTTACTGATCATCTTTCTCAAATGATTACCTTTGGTATTCAACTCCAAATAGTTCTCCTTTTCAAGCAGTTCCAATGTCTTCAACCCTGCTGCCATAGTGACAATATGTTCAGAGAAGGTACCTCCTCCGGTGATTATATCGCCTTTTTCTATGACCTTCATAACATTGCTACGACCACCATAAACACCGATGGCAAAACCACCACCTACGATCTTACCAAAGGTAAAAAGATCAGGTTTTACCCCCAAAAGTGGCCAGATACTGCCAAATCGAAACCTAAAACCTGTAATAGTTTCATCGTATATGAGCAAAGAACCATTCTCATCACAAAACCTTCTTATCCCCCTCAAATAATCATTCTCCGCAACTATGCCGCCACCAGCACCCAACACTGGCTCGAGGATTACAGCTGCCACTTGATTTCTAAAGATATTTAGTATTTCTAAAGAACGATCCAGATCATTGAAAGGAAGCGAGACAACATCATCTTTCACTCCATGATAAGGAGGTTTTACATCGAAAGATAAGTCTGTATTACCACCATGCCAACCACCTTCTATTTTTGCCACTATCTTTCTACCTGTAAACCTTTTGGCAACCCTTGTAACATACATTGTAGCTTCTGTTCCTGATGTACAAAACCTGAGCATCTCAACTTCAGGAACTGCAGACCTTATCTTTTCGGCAAGCATCAATTGATACTCATTTACAATCCCTATCTGAATACCCCTCTTCGATACTTTATGAACCTCTTCAACAATCTCATCTTTGGCATGCCCTAAAATATTTGCATAATGCCCCATCCACATGTCGATAAGTTCTACCCCATCAATGGTCAATATCCGTGAACCGTAGCATCTATCAACAATGAAAGGGAATGGTGGGAAAAATCTGATATCGTGACTAACTCCTTTTGGAAAGAGATTTTTAAACCTCTCAAACATCTCTTTAGACTTGTTAAAACGATCGGTATAAATCTCTAACTTATTCATAAACCGATCAACTCCTTCAACTGCAGAGCATTTTTAGGAGCGTAGCCATCCACAACATTACAGAAAGAAACTGCAAGGTCGGCATACTCAGAAACCTTTTGAATATCGCAAGCCAAATTTGACAACTCCTCAGCACTGTAATCATAGCATAATTCTTTCGTTTCCGGAGTGAGCCAGAGTTTACTTCTCCCATATAGCCTAATATACCCTTTACCGTTCGTAGAGGATAAGTAAAACGGAGCAAACCCCACTATCTGTGGTAAATCAAGGGCGATAAGTCCCACTTCATTCTCTTTAAATTCTGACAAATAACGCTCTTTATACCATGTCCTGTTTGGCAATTCCACAAAAAAAGGAAACCCTTTAAAAACACCCCTCAAACTGAAAATAAACTCCAAATTTTTCTTACACGCCGAAAACCTGTATGAAAAATCTGCAAATAGGGCAAAAAGTCTTTCTGATTCTACAATTGGTGAAATAGCGATAAAAAAGTTTTTCACATCTTCATCATTAAACTTCCCCTTCTGAAAGAAATGAGGCAACCTAATGGTAAAAAATGTATCTTTACCACTCCTATCGAATATATTCGTTATCTCACCGTATGATGGGAGTTTGTAATATGTGTAGGTCAACTCTATTAGATTAAAATGCTTTACATAATGTTCGAGCATGTCAACCTTTTTTATACCTGACGGGTAAAACCTACCCACCCAATCATCAAACTTGTACCCACTTGTACCTAAATAAATCCTCTTTTCTATCTGCATAAACCCTCTCTATTTTATTCTTCAATAATATGTTTTGAAAAATAAATCAACTATAAAATAAATCTGAGATATAATTTTAAAACAACCGACGAACAAAAATTTAAACTTTTTTTGACTCAGAATAAATACTGTGGTATAATTTAAATGAGAGAAAACTTTAGAGGTGTAAAAAATGAAGCGGATCCTTTTTATTCTGTTTTTTTTAAACCTTACAACTCAACTATTCTCGAAAGATACATACATATACTCCACCGTATCCTTGGGTACCAAAGAAAACACCTTTGTAAACAACCAGCCCCTGATAAATTATTTGGCTTCCAAATTGAATAGAGAAATAAAAATAAGGTATATAGAAAACCACAAAGAACTCCTAAACGAGTTTGTCAAAGGTAATGTAGATATTGCCCATTTAGGTCCAGTTCCATTTATTGTATTGAAAAACAAGTACAAACATTATGAACCTATAGCAATGGTAAACGAAAAAGATGGGAGTTATTATTATAGATGTATATTCTTTACCACAATAGATAAAGAGATGGGGATCAAACAGGTAAAAAAAGTCGCAATGTCAAACCCCCTTTCAACTTGCGGATATACTTTTGTTTACAATGTGTTTAAGAAAAACAAGCTTAATATAGAAAAGGTAAATTATGAATACATCGGGAATCACGAAGATGTTATTCAAAAAGTGTTAGCAGGTTTTTACGATGCCGGAGGGGTAAAAGAGTCTGTTTTCGAACAGTATAGGAACTTAGGATTGAAAAGTCTTTATATCTCAGATGAGCTGCCAGCCTTTCTTATCATAGTAAATACTAAAACTGTATCCAAAAAAGAGATCGAAACTATTAAAATGTCCCTCTTTAATATGAAAAAAGATGAGGTAGATAAACTGAAATTAGGGAAATATGGGTTTAGTCCCTTTGACAAGCAGAAGTATGACAATTTTGAATCTTTGATAAACAACGATATATTGAAAAAGATCTATGAATAAACATAAAAGCTTTTTTGGAATACTACTGCTAACCTTTCTGCTCCTCTCTATACCCACTGTAATTCTAATATACTACAACTCCAAAAAAACAATCAGCCTATTCATGGAAAACCAAGCAGAAATGCAGAATATCCTCTGGAATGCGATTGTCACTTCCCACAACAATGAAGCCGATTCCTATTTTGACACATTTGTCATGAACAATAATGTCTTGAGTATCCTGAAAGAATACAAATATGCAAACAAAAAACAGAGGGATATTCTCAGACTAAGGCTTTTTCGCGAATTGTATCCTAAATATCAAATTTTAAAACAGAAAGGTGTAAGACAATTCCATTTCCACACTGTAGATTCCGAATCGATCTTACGAATGCATGCCCCTGATAAATTTGGTGATTCATTAAAAGTAGAGCGTCCAGATGTTTATGAAGTCAATAGAACATTGAGGATCATAAGAACATTCGAATCCGGCAAGGTTGTGTCCGGTTTCAGAAATGTTTACCCTATAAAATGGCAGGGTGAACATCTCGGTAGCGTTGAAATCAGTTTCCCATTTGAATCTATCAGAAAAAGTGTGTCAGAGCTTTTCGATAATAGGGAGTTTATAGCACTCATAAGGACAGAAAATCTCGAGAAGTTATTCGATTCTCAAAAGGTGCTCTATAAAGAGTTTATTAGAGGATGGATGGAAGAGGACCCCCACAAAGAGCTTTACGATACAATCAAAGAACTATCCAAAGAGTATAACGAAGCTATCCAAAAGATAAAAAATGATAAATCTCTTGAAGAACTATTAAACAAAAGTGTACCATCGGCAACATATTTTTCTTACAATAAAAATAACTACCTCTTAGTGGCAACACCAATTCTGGACACTCGACACAAAGTCACGGCCATATTACTATCCATATCAAAATCCAAACAGCTTGATTCGCTATTGGAAAAGTTCTACATAGATGTTTCTATTGCAATCTTTTTTATACTTCTTCTATCGATTCTCATCTCAGTCCTTGCAGATAAAAACAGAGCATTGAAAGACAGAGAGGAATACACAGAAACAATCTTATCCACTATCCACAGTGGACTATATGTTATGAACGAGAAAGGGGAAACTACCCTAATAAACAAAGCTCTCACAGAGATTCTCGGATACGATGACAACGATCTAATAGGCAAATCTGCCCATGAAAAGTTTCATTTACATCACCTTGATCAATTCAGTTGCCCTTTATTTAAGGTAATCGCAAAAAACAAAGAGTACTCTGGATCAGAAATATTTAAAGCAAAAGATGGAAGGTTAGTATATGTAAATGTAACATCAAAACCTCTCGTATATAAAGGTGAAAAATCTGCCGTCGTCACCTTTACAGATATTACACCCCTCAAAGAGAAAGAGGATGACCTCACGAGATACAATTATCTATTGTCTATAATCTTTGAAAATTCACCCGATGCAATAATGCTTGTGAGTGAAGGAAAAATAATAAACATAAACGATAATATGATAAAAGAGTTTTGCGTACCCGTTGACCTTTTAGCAGAGAGTATCGACAAGGTATTCTCATTTATAAGTGCTAATTTTAAAAACCCCTCTGAATTCATAAATTTTGTTTTCTCAGAGGATGAAAATAAAAAGTTGATTCAAACTATCGATGAAAAATATATAGAAATAAAGCGAGTAAATGTATCCGATTTCAGATTTCAGGGGACACTTTGGATTTTTTCAGACCGCACCGAAGCTATAAAACGAATCCAGGAAGTTGAAATACTCAAACAGAAAGCAGAAGAGGCAAACAAGGCAAAAACAATGTTTTTATCAAATATGAGCCACGAGATAAGAACCCCGATAAATGGTATCATCGGTGCCTTAGAGCTTATCCCCCAAGATCAAACAACGAGCGAAATAAAAAAGTATCTGCATATAATACGAAGTAGTAGCGAGCATCTATTAACCCTAATAAACGACATTTTGGATCTATCGAAGATAGAAAGTGGCTTTATGAAATTGGAAAACATAGCATTTGAACCCCATAGACTTTTAAAAAGAGTAAAATCGATAATGTACCCCTTAGCCCATAAGAAGAATCTCACGCTCAATGTTGAAGACTTCGAAGAAAAGATATGTGTCTACGGAGATCCACACAGACTCAGCCAGGTATTGATAAACTTGGTAAACAATGCCATTAAATTCACCGAAAAAGGTACCGTCGATGTAAAGATGGAGGTTTTAGAAGATCTTGGTGACCAGATAACCTTAAGATTTTCAGTTGAAGACACAGGGATCGGTATCCCCCCAGATAAAATTGATCACCTATTCAAACCTTTTACCCAATTGGATGCCAGTCATACGAGAAAGTTTGGAGGAACGGGTTTGGGACTTGCCATCAGTTACAACTTAGTGAAACTTTTTGGTGGAAATATTGAGGTAAAAAGTGAAGTGGGTCGCGGAACAAGATTCATCATCGAGATACCATTTAAAAAAGCAGATAGTAATGAATGTTTGGAATCTGATTTAGATTATTTAGGGCATGACGGGGAGGTGGAGATGAAAGATATATCAGTTTTGATCGTGGAAGATAACAAAATAAATAGCATCATAGCTATAAACATGCTCCAGAAATTAGGTATCCACAAAATCGATTCAGCATCCAACGGATTAGAAGCTATCGAAAAACTGAAAAGTAATAGGTACGATCTCATATTTATGGACATGTCAATGCCTGAAATGGATGGTATAACCGCAACAAAGATAATTAGAACAGACCCAGAGATCCTTTTCAACGGTATACCTATAATTGCCATGACAGCAAACGCCTTTGAAGAAGACAAGAATGCTTGCATTGAAGCAGGGATGAACGGTTTTATAACCAAACCTATAACCCTTGAGTCTGTAAAAGGAGCCATCCAGTCCATACTTCATCTTACATCTACCCCAGATGTAGATTTTTTGGAGTCCTATGATGGATTCGACGAAGTAAAATTAAATGAAATTTCTGACGATCAAGAGTTCAAAAAGATGCTAATAAGCTCCTTTATCTCTGATACAGAAACATCTATTAAAGAGATAGAAACCCTTTTAAGTAAACAACTCTACGACAAAATCACACCTATTGCCCACAGAATAAAAGGTTCATCCTACAACATAGGGGCGGTTGGCTTGGGTGAGGCAGCAAAAGAATTGGAGTTATGTGGGAGAAACTGCGATTTCGAAAATCTTACAAAAATTTTTGAGAAACTTAAAGAAGAATATGATAAACTTAAATTATACCTAATCAGTTCTTACAATATTTAAATTCAACGACGAGAGGGAGGTAATATATGTTTGGCAAGGCTACACCACCATCGGATGACAAGAGATGGAAATTTGTGCTTAATGTCATGAAAAAAAATGGATTCTCTTCCGACTCCCTCATAGAAACCCTCCACACTGTGCAGGAATACTTTGGATACATCGATGAGGATGCCCTAAGATATGTGGCAGAATCTCTGAAAATACCCTACAGCAGAGCATATAGCGTGGTAACCTTTTATCATTACTTTACCTTGAAGCCAAAGGGGGAACATACCTGTGTAGTCTGCACTGGGACTGCATGCTATATAAAGGGTGCAAACCAACTTTTAGACCATCTAAAACAAAATCATAATTTAGTAGATGGGGATACCTCTGAGGATGGTAAAATATCACTGCTCACCGCAAGATGCGTCGGTGCCTGCAGCTTGGCTCCAGTAGTAGTCATCGATGATCAGATCTTAGGTGATATGAACTCTGAAAGATTAGATGAATCTCTAAAGAGGTGCAAAGATGCTATATGAAAATTTATTGGAAAAGATCGACCAGGAATACCTCGACAACCAAGCCAAAGACACCATAGCAGTATGTATCGCCGCTGGATGCCTCCCTTTGGGTAGCGATATTGTCTTGGAAGAACTAAAAAAAGCATTCCCCGATAAAAATGTAAAAGGTGTGGGTTGTTTGGGGCTGTGTAGTAGAGGAGGTTTGATAAGAGTAGAACCATCTGGAATAATCGTGGAGCATGCAACACCAGAAAACTTAGACAAAATAATCAAAGAGATCAAAAATATAGATAAATACCCGCATCAAAATCAAAACTTCTATAATAAGCAGTTTAAAATAGCATTAGAAAATAGCGGAAGAATAGATCCTGAATCAATAGAAGACTATATCCTAAATGGAGGATACAAAGGGTTTTTAAAATGCCTAAACGATATGACCCCTGAGGAAGTGATCTCCGAGATCACAAAGAGCGGATTAAGGGGAAGAGGTGGTGGAGGATACCCCACAGGATTAAAGTGGGGGTCTGTGGCTAAAATGCAGTCAACCATAAAATATGTGGTTTGCAATGCCGATGAAGGTGATCCTGGTGCCTTCATGGATAGAGCAATCTTGGAAAGTGATCCCCACAGAGTAATTGAGGGGATGCTGATAGCCGCCTACGCCACAGAAGCAAATAGGGGTTATATATATGTAAGAGCAGAATACCCTCTTGCAATCAAAAGGTTGAAGATAGCGATAAAACAGGCAGAAAAATTCAATCTTTTGGGGCAAGGTGTGGCAGAAACCACTTTTAACTTCAACTTAGAAGTTAGATTAGGAGCAGGGGCTTATGTGTGTGGAGAGGAAACTGCTCTTATCGCATCCATAGAAGGTAAGAAAGGGACCCCCCGTCCAAGGCCACCTTATCCCGCAGAGTATGGTATCAAAGGGTGTCCGACCTTGATCAACAATGTGGAAACCTTTGCTAATGTACCAACCATAATAAATAAGGGATCAGATTGGTTCTCCTCTTTGGGAACAGAAAAAAGTAAAGGGACAAAGGTATTTGCTTTATCTGGCAAAATAAGAAATACAGGGTTAGTGGAAGTCCCTATGGGGATAAAACTCTACGATCTGATCTTTGAGATAGGTGGCGGTATCCCAAACAACAAAGAGTTTAAAGCAGTACAGACAGGTGGTCCATCAGGTGGATGCATTCCTGCAGATTACTTAGATACACCAGTAGATTACGAATCTTTGACCCATTTGGGGTCCATCATGGGTTCTGGTGGTATGATCGTGATGGACGAAGATACCTGTATGGTGGATATGGCAAAATTTTTCATAGATTTCTGTAAATCGGAATCCTGCGGTAAGTGCGCCCCCTGTAGAAATGGTACCGTTCAAATATACGACATACTTGACAAAATTACAAAGGGTGAAGGTACCGAAAAAGATATCATAACTATGCTAAAAATAGCAAATACCATGAAAAAAACGAGCCTTTGCGGATTAGGACAATCTGCTCCAAATCCTGTTCTCAGTGCCTTTAAATACTTCAAAGATGAGTTCTACGAACATGTCTTAAACAGATACTGTCCAGCTGGTGTTTGTAATCTCAACGGAGGGGACAGATGAAGATAAAAACTTTGACGATAGATGGTATTCAGGTTTCAAGTAGAGAGGACCAAACCATTTTAGAAGTGGCAAAAGAGCATGGTATTCATATACCTACCCTGTGTCATTTAGAAGGGCTTACCCCAATAGGTTCTTGTAGAATATGTATCGTTGAGGTAGATGGAAAGAGATACCTCCCCGCATGTGCCACCAAAATAGAAGAAGGTATGAAGATAATATCCATTAATCAAGAGATATACGAACACAGAAAACTGATTTTGGAGATGATCTTCGCTGAGAGAAACCATATCTGCTCAATATGTGTGGCAAATGGGAACTGTGAACTACAAAATCTCACAATAGAACTAAATATGGATCATTTCAATATTCCAAATAAATACCCAAAATGCGAAGTGGATCTAAGTCATGAAAAATACGGCATCGATCACAATAGATGTATCTTGTGTGCGAGATGTGTTAGGGTGTGTGCCGAGATAGAAGGAGCACACACGAAGGATATTCAAGGGAGAGGTTATAACGCAAGGGTTTTTACAGATTTTGGTAAAGAATGGGGTAAATCTGAAACCTGTACAAGTTGCGGAAAATGTGTTCAGGTATGCCCCACAGGGGCTCTTTTTGAAAAGGGTAAGCCTGTAGGTGCCAAGAAAAAAAGGGACTTTTTACAATACTTGAAGATATTGAGGAGTGAAAAATGATACCCAGAGCACCTTGATAACTTTTGTTATGTAGTCTACTTTAGGTAATTTTCTTATTAACAGTAATTTTTATACTATATAAACAAGGTGCTCGATAAACCCACCAAGTACCTAAGTTTTTAGGTGCTCTGGTGAACATTGAACTTTGAACTTTGAACATTGAACATTAACATTGGAGGCTTTGATGATAAAAAAGAAGTTGGCCACCGTTTGGCTGGATGGTTGCTCAGGATGCCACATGTCATTTTTGGATATGGATGAGAGGATCATGGAACTTTTGAATTACTTCAATCTTATATACAGCCCCCTCGTTGATTTCAAACAATTTCCAGAATCTGTTGATATAACATTTGTAGAAGGAGCAGTAAGCACCGTAGAAGATGTAAAAAAGATAAAAGAGATACGAAAAAAAACAAAGATCCTCATATCGATGGGGGACTGTGCCATTACAGGGAATGTCCCCTCAATGCGAAACAGCTTCAATCTAAAGGATGTCATACAAAAAGGATACATCGAAAATGCTGATGGACAAGTTGAACCAGAATTTTACGATATCCCCCAGCTACTCACCAAGGTTATACCTGTAAGTGAAGTGGTGCATGTAAACTATTTCCTACCCGGGTGTCCACCACCAGCCGATGCTTTCTATAATTTGATAAATTCCATACTAAAAGAAACAGATTTCAATCTCTTTGAATATACAAGATTAGGTAAATGAGGTGAATATGAAAAAGATCACTATCGATCCAGTTACAAGGATAGAGGGGCATGCAAAGATATCGATCTATCTCGATGATGACGGAACTGTGCAAGATGCGAAATTTCATGTAACTCAATATAGAGGTTTTGAAAAGCTTTGTGAGGGTAGGCCCTTTACAGAGATGCCGAGACTAATGGCTCGTACCTGCGGTATATGCCCTGTAAGCCACCTAATAGCAGCATCAAAAGCCTGTGATGAGATCATGGCAGTAAAGGTACCAAAGGCTGGCGTAAATATCAGAAAACTGATAAACTATGCTCAAATACTACAATCCCACGCCTTGAGTTTCTTTTATCTATCCAGTCCCGATCTTCTTTTGGGGATGGATGCACCGGTGGAAAGTAGAAATATCGTTGGTGCCGCACAAAAAGATAGAGAATTTGTAGAAAATGGGATTTTTTTGAGGAAGTTTGGGCAGTCTCTCATTGAGGCTTTTGCAGGCAAACGGATCCATCCCGACTATATCGTTCCTGGTGGAGTAGAGCACCAAGCAGACTCATCAAATAAGGATGACATCATCAAGAATGCACAGTTGTGTATAGATAAAACACTCTACGCTATCGATTTTTTTAAATCTATAGTGCCTAAATTCGATGAGGAGATAAAATATTTCTCCAATTTAGACACATACCACATTGCTCTGTCGAATGGTGAATATTTAGAACACTACGAAGGAAACATAACTATCATGGATCCAAAAGGGGAGATTGTGGCAACATTTCCACCTCATAGATATATAGATTACATCTCCGAAAAAACAGAGAATTTCAGTTATTTAAAGTCCCCTTATATACTAAATTTAGGATACCCAGATGGTATATACAGAGTAGGCCCTATCTCTCGGTTAAACATAGCAAAAAAATGTGGCACACCCATAGCAGATAGGGAATTTGAAATATACAAAGAGATTGCTGGTAAAGTTTGCAATGCCGCATTTTATAATCACTATGCGAGGCTCATAGAAATAATCTACTCCGCAGAGAGGATCCTGGAGATCTTAAGCGACGAAACAACTTTCCACTCCCATACTAAAGCGATAGCAGGCGTAAATGAGGAAGAGGGTGTAGGTGTATCAGAAGCTCCAAGGGGTATGCTTATACACCACTACAAGGTAGATAAAAGCGGCATAGTAAAATCTGCAAATCTAATTATCGCCACAGGGCACAATAGCTTAGCTATGAACAAAGGAATACTTCAGGCCGCAAAAAGATTCATTAATGGCGAAAATATCCAGGAAGGCCTATTAAATAGAATAGAAGCCGTAATCAGATGCTACGACCCATGCCTCAGTTGCTCTACCCATGCCATAGGTAAAATGCCTATGAGGGTAGAACTTTTTGATAAAAAAGGGATCAAGATAAAAGAGGTAGTTAAATAAAAAAATTGCTTATATCCATCGGTAATTCTTTACGAAGAGATGACTCTATAGCACATATTATTTCTGAAACTATTTTAGATGAGTTAAACGGATGGAATTATCTGCAATCCATACAGCTTTTGCCAGAGATCGTGGAATCGATGACTAATTATGATAAAGTAGTTATATTCGATGCAGAGATATACAAGATACCTGGTCTCATTAAGTTGAAAAGATTAGATAAAACTAGTCAGGATCGATTCTACAACTCCCACTCTATCGACATCTATCATATCTTAGATAT
>FMSI01080168.1_pt1 | contig 14019 bp, 9 predicted proteins | sample 1504471 | NCBI WGS metagenome assembly FMSI01 (sample SAMEA4475357, study PRJEB15587) | soil metagenome | biome: Soil; feature: Field | place: India | collected 2015-03-11 | depth 0 m
CTGGCCGGGCGCGCGCACGCGGGCGCGAATTTCTTCGATGAGCGGCGCGGCGTAGGGCTTGCCGTGGCTGTCGTGCGAGATAACCACGGGCCGACCTTCGTCAGCGATGACCTTGGCTTTCGAGGCGACCTGGCGGAATCGTAGTTGGGCCCGATCTTCTTGGATCGTCGTTTCACCGCGCCTGGCGTAGTCCGTGTTCACGACCTGGTAAAGATTCTGGAAGTAGTCGGTGAAGAGTTGCGGGTCGGTGGCGAGGCGCTCGGTGGCGTCCGGGCTTTGGCCGAGTGAACTGAGCATGATGGCGGCTTGGTCGGCGGCAGCTTGGTAAACGCCCTGCGGCAGTTTGTGGTCGGCAGGGCGGAAGACATGCACTTGACCAGCAGCAAGGCGGCCTTCGCGATTGCAGCGGCCGGCGGTCTGGATGATGGAATCCAGCGGCCCGAGCGCGCGCCAGACGACAGGAAAGTCCACGTCCACGCCGGCTTCTACGAGCTGCGTGGAGACGACGCGGCAAGGCTGGCCTTGGCTCAGCCGCTGGCGAATTTCATCAATGAGCGCCAAGCGATGCTGTGGGCACATTGCAGCGGAGAGGTGGATGGGCGGCGGCTCATCTGGCCGCTGGCGGCGGAGTTCTTCCCAGAGCTCCTTGGCGTGGCGGGTGAGATTGACGACGCACAGGACTTGCGGGTGCGCGGCGAGGCGTTCCGCAACGGTGGGCCAGTCGAGCGTTTCGTCTACTGCAGGCAGGTGGTATTTCACGCGGCGCAATTGGCGGAAGAGCGCCGGGGGGTCGGGCGCAATTTCGCGCAGTTCGTGCGGCTCGAAGAAGTCATTCGGAAGCGTGCCGGCGCGCCGAAACGCAGGCTGCGTGGCAGAGCAGAAAAGGAAGCTCACGCCATAGTCCCGCTGTAGTTGGCGAAACACGTTGAAACAAGGGGCGAGCAGGTGCGCCGGCAAAGTTTGCACCTCGTCGAAGATAACGACCGAGCGTGGGATGCGGTGGAGCTTGCGGCAGCGCGCAGGCGCGGCGGCGAAGAGGGATTCGAGGAATTGGACCGAGGTCGTGACAATGACGGGCGCGTCCCAGTTTTCCGCGATTAGTTCGAGGCGGGATTTCTCCTCCTCGCTTTGGTCCGGCGGCGGGCAAACGCCGGAGTGGTTTTCCAAGACCACGTCATCGCCGAGGATGCGCCGATACTCCGCGGCGTTCTGCTCGATGATGGATAGATAGGGAATCACGACGATGATGCGGCGGAGGTTGTTAGCTTTGGCGTGGGCCAGAGCGAAGGCGATCGAGGCCAAAGTTTTGCCGCCGCCAGTGGGAACGGTCAGAGAGAAGAAGCCTTGAGGCTGAGTGGCACATTCGAGGCAGGCGTCGAAAATGCGGTTGCGGAGTCCAGACAAAGGACTGTCCGGGTTGGCCTCGCTTTTCCGCTTGCGCTCCGCTTGGACAGCTTGGAGCAGGCGGTCAGCTTCAAGCGGCTTGTCTGGCGGCGGAGTGTTTGGCCAGCAAGCAGTATCCAAGCGGTCTGCATCCACGAGACAAGAAAAGAGCAGCCGGGTGTAGAGATCGGTCGTGAACTCATCCCTCACCCAAGGTGGCGGAGTTGGCGCCACGGGTAGCGGGCCGAGTTCGCTGCCGAGCTTATGGATCGCGGTGCGGGCGGTTTCAAGTGGGCGAAGCCTTGGCGTGCTGACTAGCTGCTGCAGGTCTCCCAAGTCATGCAGACCTGCATGATGTCCTGCGACGGCGAACGCCGTGCCCGCGAGTTTGTCCTCCTGCTGGACGTGGTCAAAGGCCCAAGCCGCACCGAAGACCGCGTGTTGCGTTTCAGCGCTGCTGCCGCGCTGGCCTCGGAGCATTTGTTGGAACTCAGAGCGGTATTTCCCCAAATCGTGCAGGAGGCCGGCCAATTCGGCTTCGGCTTCGAGGCCAAGGGGCGCGGCGAATTGGCGGGCCATGGCCGCCACGTTGCGCAGGTGCACGGCCAGCGGTTGCCAATGTGATTCTGACAGTTGCCGGCCATTGGCGTCAACAGCAGTGTGAGCGAAGTATTTCACAGTCGCACCACAGTGCCCAGCGTGGCGCGTTTATTTAGCCAGCCTGTTTGCATTTGGCAAGTTGAATCAGTTAGCTTTCCGGGGTTGGCTGCCGGTACATCGAGCTTTTGAAAGATTCTACCTCGGAGTTGTATCCGGTTTTTCAAGTGTTTTGAGCCGTACCAGCGTTGCGCCCCAGGCGCCGTACTCGGGGTAGTCGAGCGTGAACGATTCAACTGCAGGGTGGCGCGCAAGGAGCGAATGCACAGTGCGCCGGAGTGTGCCTGTGCCTTTACCGTGAATGATCCGGACCTGTAATATGCCGCGTTTTTGGCATTCTTCGATGTACGCGTGGACAAGGTCTTTAACCTCACGCGGACTGAACGTGTGCAGGTCAAGTACACCGTCAATTGGCAATTCAACCGGCTCATCGGTCATACCGCAGCGATTAAAGCACAAAAAATCGTTCCAGTTAACCGAATCCGGCAAAATTTGCCCTTGGGAATTTGGCTTTGTTATCCTGCCTGGTCGTTATGAAAGTGCGAAGGGCGACTTTGGCCGACGCAACTGTTATTGCCGGGTTTAACAGGCAGCTTGCCTTGGAAACAGAAAAGATACGGCTTGATCCGAACCGGTTATTACGCGGGGTACGTGCTGCGTTGCGGGACCCGTGCAAGGGCATTTATTTCGTAGCGGAAATTGGGGGTGCGGTGGTGGGTCAGTTGCTAATCACGTACGAGTGGAGCGACTGGCGCAACGGCAGTTTTTGGTGGATTCAGAGTGTGTATGTGGCACCGGCATTTCGCAGACGCGGCGTGCTGCGTGGTTTGTTCGAACACGTGCTTGCGCTGGCGAGGTCGCGCAAGGATGTATGCGGGCTGCGTCTGTACGTCCACATGCAAAACCGCCGCGCGTGTCGCGTTTACCGGAAACTCGGGCTCAAGCCCACGAAATACAAAGTACTCGAGCTGGATTTCGTGTTGAGCCAGATAGAATGCGGGGCGGGCAGATCGTGGTCGGCCTCGATATGAGTGCGTGGACAGCCTCGGCCTTCGGGTCGTGGTCAGGCGGCTGAATTTTCGCAACGGGCGTTTTGGTTTGGCAGGCGCGTTTTAAGATTTAAGTGTGCTGCCGGTATTTTACCGGCGGTGTAAAACGGCCGTAAGGGCCGTCTGCTGCAGATGTTTTTGTTGGATCACAGAAGCGCCGGTTAATTTGCAGATCGCACCTGCCATTTTTCCAAATGCGGCAGCCGCGGGCCTAGCTGGCCTGCTTTGTCAATGCGCCTTTTGTGGTGGGCGTGTTTTCGCCTGGCAGAACTTTAGCCGGTTGTTGTCGCAGGGCGCGGATTCCCAACAGTACTGTTGCCGTGGCAAGTGCAAACAGAATCACGCACGCAACTGAAAGCGGCCAGTTCCGGTCCAGGAGGTTTTGTCGCAGGTTGATTGCGGTTGAAGTGAATGTGGTCAAGAACATGAAGATTGACGGGATAAGGGTAAATAAATACCTCCTGCCGTGTGCACGCAGCCATACTGTCACGATCAGCAGTGTCATGGCTGCCATCATTTGATTTGCGGCGCCGAATGCGCGCCAGAGAACTGGCAACACGTTCCATCGGCTCAGCACGTACATGCCGGTGACGGCTACGAGTGTGTTGAACCACGGGTTAAGCATGAACCGCGGTGCAGTTTTGAAGGCGATCTTCCAGAGTTCTTCCAACAGGTATCGGTTCAGGCGCACTGCAACATCGAGTGTTGTTACAACAAATCCTTCCAGCAAAAGGATACCGAAAACTGTCCCGCCCCACACAGGCAGATGAAATGCCTGATGCACAAGGTTCCCAACCGCAAGTGCAAGTGCGAGCACCGGGTTCTTTTCGCCGTGCACAATGGCGAGGTAATCCCGGCGCGTAAGTCCAACATACAGGGTCAGGAAAATCGTCACTGCCAGCAACGACTCCAACAGCATTGCGTTGTAGCCGACGCGGCGTGCGTGTGTTTCGTTTGCGAGTTGTTTTGCGCTTGTGCCGGTTGAGACAAGGCAGTGAAAGCCGGAGATCGCGCCGCAGGAAACGGTGATCAACATCATCGGCCAGAGCAATCCGACGTATTGCATACCTGCTGCGGCGTCAAACAGGGGCGTATCGTGCGTGATTATTGGTTGAGACTGAAGAGCCACCCCGCTGAGCGCGGTCACAACCAGACCTGCAAAGATGCAGATGATGCCCGCGTACAGAATTTGCACGTTCACAAAATCACGCGGCATGAGCAACATCCAGACCGGCAATGTCGAGATGCAGATCACGTACAATGTCATCCAGACGCGCCATGTCTCGGGCGATACTACAACCGGGTGTTTCATGCCGAGCAGGACAGATAAAAAACAAAGTGCGGTGGCCAACGGATAGGTAAACTTGGCAGGGAAGTTTTTACGGTAGATAAGCCAGCCCAAAAACGGGGCGCATATCGTGATGAAGAGCACGCTGGTGGAAGCTATGCCGCCTATGCGCGCAAGCAACGTGTATTGTACGGGTGGGGCGCTCACAGTCGTGGCGTTTTGCTCCGGGTTCGGCCCGACATTAGTTTGCCGCACAGATATGACAGTTGGCATCCACGGATGCACACGATATGAGATCTGCGCCTTGGCCGGGTGGTTGTCGGCCACGGCCTTGAGAACCTCTTCGGAAGGCGGTGTAAGCCCGACTTTTTCCGCTGGATAAACACTTGTGAGTGCAACTACGCTCAGGTTCAGGAACGTGGCTGTGACCATAAAAAGGGCAACAAGCACAAACCCGATCATCACGCCAAACCCGGCCCGGCCAAGCACAGTGCGGGCGACCTCGGCTATCGAGCGTCCGCGTTCGCGCACCGAGACCACAAGCGCCGACATGTCGTGAACGCCGCCGATTAGAATTGCGCCCAGGATCACCCAAACAAGCCCCGGCACAACTCCGTAAGCAATCGCCAGCGTCGGCCCAACGATTGGTCCTGCACCCGCTATGGCGGCAAAGTGATGCGCGAATAGCACATACGGTTTGGCAGGCACGTAATCACGACCGTCGTTTAGTTCTACTGCGGGTGTGGATCGGGCTGCCGAGACGCCTAATTGCCGTTCCAGAAACCGGCCGTAAAACCTGCTCGCGGTCAGGTAAAAAGTCACTGCCGCAGCCAGCACAATAAGTACGAACATAGCTCAGCCGCAAAACGTACGAAACAAACTTCAAAAAATTCGAGCAAGCATGCCGATTTTGCAAGCAGAGTTTCACCAGACGCACGTGCAACGAACCGGCGCGGTGGAAAAAAGCGCTTTCTGGTTCAGCACGGGCGGTGATGCACGTGCTTCGTCGTGCGCCGTGCAGTCGAGTCTGGCTGTTGGGTCGTGTTTTGTGCGGGAAGACAGGAGCCGACTAAACGAGCAGCTTAAGGCTGGGTTATTGAGATTCTGGCGAGGCATGAGGCGGTGCACCTCTGGCTTGGCGCAGTGTGACTTTTGCCACCGCTTGCGAACGTGAATGCACATGTAGTTTTTCGTAAATCCGGCGGATGTAGGTGTTAACCGTTGGCACGCTGATGCCGAGGGCGTCGGCTATCTCTTTGTATAGATAACCACTGGCGAGCAGGTCCAATACCTGTTGCTCACGTGCTGACAGTTCGACAGGGGGCTGTGCAACTGGCTGTGTTTGATGAAATGATTTGACGACTTGCCTGGCAATGCTGCTCGACATGGGTGAGCCGCCGGCATGCACGTCTTTGAGCGCAGCCAGCAGTTCCTCACGCGGCGTTTGTTTCAACAGGTATCCTGTGGCCCCGGCAGCTAGGGCATTGAAAATGTGGGTTGCATCTTCATAAACCGTGAGGATCACAAACTGTGTGTCTGGCATGAGCGGTTTGAGCCGGCGTACGCACTCGATGCCGCTGATGCCGGGCAGGTTTATGTCAACCATGACAACGTCGGGTTTCTCCTTCGGCAACTGGGCAAGTGCAGTCTCGGCGCAGCTATGTTCACTGACACACCGGAATCCTTCGGCATGCCGAATCCACTCTGCCAGTATCTGGCGAGCAGGGCTGTCATCCTCGATTATTGAGACCCTAATATTCATGAGTGTACACTGTTGTGAACAAAGTTCCGAGCGCTCGGCTGCGCCGGGCGTGCGCCAACGCCGCCGGCTCGCAAAGTGTACACGCACTTTGCAGGACCGTTAGTGGTGGTATTAGGGTTTTGTCTGGCTGTGTGCGCCATAATCAAAAATCAGGCTTTCGGCACGGTAAAATGAATCTCACCCGTGTTCCGTTGTCGGGCGCAGTTTCAATGATGCACTTTCCGTCTATCTCGGCCATGCGCTGTTGCATGTTGAACAGGCCGTTGCCTCCGCCCGGCTGGCCGGTTGCGGGTGCATGTTCGGTTGTGTCTTTAGATGCAGCGGGCACAAACCCACGTCCATCATCAGCCACGGCCAGTTCGAACCCGGTCTCGCTGAGTGTTAGGGAAACTCGCACCTCCGTTGCGTTGGCGTGTTTGGCTACATTATTGAGTGCTTCCTTGAACGCGAGGAATAGGTTGTGTCGCACCTCAGATGTTAACTGCCAACCCGGCAAGTGCACCGGCATGTCCAACCGACACCGAATGCCTGTGGCGGTGAGGAAATCCTGGGCAAACTTGCCGAGGTAATTCGCCAAACTGTCGAGCGTGTCGTGTTGCGGATTGACAGCCCAGACGATCTCGTCCAGGGCGCGTGTCATTTCCCGTGCTGTTTTATATATTCGCTCAAGCTCTGTTGCGGCCTGTTCGGGTGCGGCTAATTTGTCGCGCACAGACTGACTCAAGAGCGTTATTCGGGTGAGATTCACACCGAGGTCGTCGTGGATGTCTTTTGCGATCCGTGCGCGTTCGCGTTCGAGTGCGCGTTGATGTTCGGCCAGTTGAATTTTGCGGTGCAGACGCCGACGCGTGCCGAACCAGACGCCACCAGCGACTGTGGAAATTACAGCCACCCCGATCATGATGCGGAACCACAACGTCTGCCAGAATTGTGGCAGTACAGTTAACGCTATGTTTGCGCCTGTTTCATTCCAGACACCATCGTTGTTTGCCGCTATGACACGGAATGTATAATCACCTGGCGGCACGTAACTGTAGGGTGCCACACGCTTTGCGCGGGCGTCGGTCCAGTCCTGGTCGAGCCCATCGAGTTTGTATTTGAACCTGACCTTTTCGGGTGCAGTAAAGCTCAGGGCTGTGTAGCGAAACTCGAGCCGATTGCAACTCGGTGGGATGCGCAATGGCACGGTGCTGGAGCAGTTATTAAGCACAAGCTTGTCATTTGCCCATACCTCTTCAATCACGACTCGGGGCGGGAAAGGGTTCATTTTGATGTTGCGCGGATCAATTACAACCAGGCCTTTTGTTGTTGGGAACCATAATTTGCCGTCTGCAGTTTTGCATCCAGCAGGTTGAAAACCGCCGGTGCATTCGAGTGTGGGCATGCCGTCGCTGATGTCGAACACGGTGCATTGCACTGAGCTTGTCTGTCCATCGGTGCAACGTTCCAATTCAACCTTGCTTATGCGCACTAGCCCACCGTATGTGCTGAGCCAAAAATTGCCGGCTCCGTCGTCCTGGATATGGCAGATGACGTTGTTTGGCAGACCGTGCTGAGCATTTATCACGGAGATGCGGCCTTGGCGCAACCGGTTCAGTCCGCCGCCAAATGTGCCGATCCATAACGCACCCTGTTGCTCATCCAAGAGCAGGCTTTGGACGAAGTCACTCGAAAGACCGTCTTTGCATGTGAACTGGCGGAAATGCCTGTCTTTGAGCATGCCGAGGCCGCCACCGTACATTCCGAGCCACACTGTACCCGCGGAGTCTCGCGCAACTGTACGCACCTCGCGGATTTGGAAGTGCGCATTTTCACCCAGCCATTGAGTCCGACCGTTGTTGTAATGAAGCAAGCCCGAAGCGGTCCCCACCAACAGTTCTCCGACACCGATTGGGAAAATGGCCGGCATCGGCATGGCCAGTTTTTCTGTTCCGGGTGCGCGTTCGAACCTGTGGCCCTGCTGCATAAGCAAGCCGCCGCTCCACGTCCCCAACCAGAGCCGGCCCGCGGCGTCCTCAGCAATAGACCACACGTATAAGTTCGATATGCCGGCTTCTTCTGCGTAGCGAGTCCAGTTTCCATCCCGGAAACAATACAAACCTGAGCCCTCGGTACCAATCCACAACGCGCCGTCGCTGCCTGCGCACACAGCTAACAAAGCGCGCCCTTGCCAATGATCAGGTGCGTTCACTACACCCACCTTGCCAGCGCTTAACACAGCCAAACCACCACTGCCGGTGCCGATCCACAAATTGCCCTCGTGATCTTCGCACAGACTTCGGACCCAGTCATGTGGTAGGCCATTTGTATGACTAAAATGCAACACCTCACCATTGGTGCTCACGAGGTACAAACCGCGGTCTGGTGTGCCAGCTGCAAGCATACCCGAGCGCAGCTCCGTAAACACGCTCAGTGCAGTTGTACCCCACGGTGCCGGGCCGAGGTCCTTGTCCCACTTGATACCGTTCCATTTGCGGAGTGTGCCTTCAGCAGCTACCCAAATTCCACCACCACGAGCCGGGCAGACGCTCTGTACAAACTCAGGCGCCGGATCAGCACCACACTGCAGCGGCTTAAGTGCGGCGTCTTCCAGCACCGATGCAGTACCGTTTCGTACGACCCAGATTTTACCCGACCTCTCGTGAACAAGTGCAATTAAACCTGTTGCAGACCCAGCCGGTGAGGTCAGAATATACCCGTCACGCACCCGGGCGAGCTGACCTTCGTTGTTTAATGCCCACACCTGAGCCGCGTCGTCGGTTCCGATCCCGACAATTTTAGCGCGTACCCACGCGCCACCGATTTCCTGTGGAAAACACCTGCCGCTGCTGTACCGCGCGAGCTCACCTGTTTCCTGCCCGATCCACAGGTTGCCTTCTGAGTCCTCGAACAGAGCCGTTATTCGGCTGCTCTGCAACTGTGGTGTGTTGGCTGTGTCGAAAACCTTGAACCGCACACCGTCAAATCGTACCAGGCCATTGTGCGTGCCGACCCAGATGTAGCCGTCCTGAGTCTGGACGATTGCAGTGACACCGGTTTGTGGCAAGCCGTCCTCGACTTGCCACGTGCGGGTGAAGTAACTCGGCAACTCGGATGCACATGGGTTGAACACTGGGCACAGCATAACTATGCAAAAGGCTGCTAGAAACAGCTGCGTTGTATTGTGCCGTGGCAAAGGCTGGCCATTTGTATGGCGGCCGGTCTGCACAGACCGGATTTTGTGGATATGCGTGTCTGTGGCGCAAGCTTAACCGGGCGGATTAGACCGGTTTAGCGCTACGCATCGCATGCACTCTCATGAGATTGGCGGGCGATGCGTTTTCGGGCGGAGTGTCTTTCAAAGAATGCCCCAAATTTATCGGCGGCCATTATTTGTCCACGGACTCCACCATAGATATGTCTTACCGCCTGGCCCCGGCCCGATGCCATTGTGACTGAGCCCGGAGTTGCCTCATGGTAATGAAAATGACGCGGCCACCCACCACCAGTATCTGTCTGCATTTCTTACTGTGGAGTCTGCTGATGCCTTCGGAGTCGTTCGGGAAATTCGCGCCGTCACCGAACTCATTTGCATTCCACGTTCCCATCACAACCTCATCAGGTTCCCATAAAAGCTAACATGTTGGGCTTCACACCCGCGGGGATTTTGCGGGTTTTGAACCGTACCTGTTCGGTTTGCAGACGCTTTGGGTTAATTTTGCAAATTGCCATGGCCAGGCAAGTTGCGCGCCGAATGGGGCAAATACCGCTTGGAACCAAAATTGGCCACAAAAACCCTTTGAAAGCTCGGTTAACATTTCGGGCACCCAGAAACACCAAAAGCTTGTCAAATCGCTTGGCAAGCCTAGAAAACTATCGGTTTTTCAATGAGCTCCGAGCATTCAGCGCCGGAGAACGGAAACCTAATTCGGAGAATTTATCCCCACTTTGCAGCGTGAGTTTGGCAGCTATTTAGTATAGACCATGGCATTTGACAGGGTTGACGCTTGCGGTTGGAGGGCAGATAATTACAGTGGTTACAGTATTGGGAAAGCCTTTGGCCAAAGGCAAACTGAAAATGCCCTGGACAAGCAAACGTTAATTTGGTGGATTTTGCAAAACTGACAACCGTTATCTACTGATCGAAAAATGGCACAAGACAAGCAATTCCAAATAAAATCCTCGCCGGGTTTTACTAAGCCCCCGTGTGCGTTTACGCTCATAGAGCTGTTGGTGGTGGTGACTATCATAGCTATATTGGCGGCTTTGCTTTTGCCGGCTCTTTCTACGGCAAAGCTCAAAGTCCAGGGCACCAAGTGTTTGAGTAACCTTAGAAACCTCGGCCTTGCAGGAATAAATTACATGGATGACAACGGGCCGATAAACTACGGGACAGGCGAATTGTGGATGTACACCTTGATTGCTTACCATGCCAAGGTGCATCAGATACGGTTGTGTCCATTGGCTCAGGATTTGGTTCCGCCCCCACAAACTTATTTTAAGGGGACTGCAGCCAATGCATGGTCTTGGTCATCTATTACAACCAACGGCAGCTACACAATAAACGGTTGGCTGTACACGGTGGCAGGGGCAAATCAGTGGGCTGGCGACCAGCAGAGGTTTTTTAGGAACATCAACTCCGTCCAAAGGCCGGTGCTTACACCGATGTTTGTGGATGGCACATGGCCCGACGCCTGGCCGAGGGCAAATGACCAGCCCAGCGTGAGCGGCTCGACGGTGAACTTATTCGAGGGCCTAGGCGCGTATCCACAAACCGGGCCGATGCCACGTGTGGTAATCGCACGGCACTGGGGGAAACACCCAAGACAAGCGCCCCGAACGCACCCGGTTAACCAGCCAATGCCAGGTACTGTGCAAATAGTCTATGTGGACGGACACGCTGCCAAATGTAAGCTCGACGATCTGTGGTTCCAATACTGGCACTTTGGGTATGTGCCGCCTCCGAAACGACCGGGGCTGTAGTGATTAGGCAATCAATTTATGTGATAGGGCAGTTTACGCCGATCCTGATGCCGGGGCGCGGTTTTTAATTTAGCGCTTCCCAAAAAGAGACTTAATTACGCCGCGCACTTACAGACGTAAAGCGAGCCGACCACATGCAGTCGCCATCACTTGTGTGTCACCGGAACGGGTCTGGAATTAACGCAGTTTGTAGCTTCCAACTGTTTTTTCGGAATGTGATCCGCACAGAACCGGCCTGGCTAGTGTAAATGACCTGAAATGGCCGTTCAGAGAGTCGCTGGCGGAGTTCAGTTGTTGACCGGCGCGTGGCCGGAAATTCTGAATCAGCCACAATGACAAGCTTGGGCTTGACAATCTCAAGCAGTGAATCTGTCAGGGGTTGGCCATCGGCAGGCAAACCGGTTATGACAATGTCAGCGGCAAGCTCGGGGTAGCGTTCCATTAGGAGCTTTTGCCCTGACCGACCTAGGTCTGAGAGCAACAAAACTCGTGTACCCTTAATTTCGCCAAGCAATACTAGAGTAACGTCATCAGCCTGCTGAAATGAATCGTCAGCTTCAGGATGTAACACTGTCCATGGCCCGAGCCCGTCACCGCGGTGCAACCCGAGCCAGTGTCTTTGTGTTTCGGCCAATTGGGCGACTGTACGTCTGTAAACGGGCGACCTGAATTTTGCTGTGTTGGTTGCAATTAGAGCGGGTCTAAACTGTTCAGCGATGAATGGCGCGCCGCTGATCTGATTCGCATGTCCGTGAGTAAGTACAAATGTATGCAAACGGTCCACCCCGCGTGCGCGCAGAAACGGCGCAAGTATAGACTCAGCCGCAGAAGCGCTGCTGCAGTCAATTAACACGCCCCTGTTGCGCCCGGCTGGTTCAATATACACAGCGTGGCCGCCCCAGAGTGGTAGCACTGTCAGTCGCGCCATGTTTTGTTCGGAAAACCATTGAATGGCTGTAAGTACGCCCAAAATTGTGAGGCTTGGCACAAGCCACTTGCGCGCTTTTAGGTTTTTCAACCAGCCACTCAACAGGGCTAGTAACAGCCCGTAGTAAAAGACGAAAGCAACCGGTGGTGGGCTACGCACATAAAAATGTCCGTACGGAATGACTGCGGCTGTTTGGCTGATCTTACTCACCAGTAGCATCCAAAACCACGCGCTGTGGTTGAACAGTATCGAGCAAGCGGAAAACCAGCCTGCAGTAACGAGACTTGCCATTGCGCTTGCCAGCGCAAGCCCGGCCAATGGAACCACAACAACGTTCGCAAGTAATGTAACCGGTGTTACAAGATGAAAATACTGTCCAATAAGCGGCGCAGACCCGAGCCACGCAGCAAGTGATGTCGCAAGTGCCGCGCCCAACCAATAGCCGGCCCTGAGCAACCAACGTTGCCAGCGCGGCCGTAGTTCATCTGGCAGAAAAGGGTCAGGTTGAGTCCACCGCTGCCATAGCTTTTGAAAGTGCGGTGTCAGAAGTCCTAAGCTCAACACAACTGCAAATGACAATTGAAAGCTTGCTTGGAAAAGCTGGAACGGTTGCCAAATCAAAATCAGCAGTGCTGCTGCGCCGAGTGAGTTTAACAGGTCGGTAGGGCGCTTAAGCATCCAGCCCAAAATCACCACGCTCATCATCACGGTTGCGCGGATGGCAGACGCGTGCCAACCGGTTGCGGCTGTGTAAAACCACAACGCCGGGATCACGATCACGCCACAAACACTGCGCGGTATTTGCATCACGCGTAAAAGAGTCACCAGCATTCCAGCAATCAGTGCGACATGCAGACCACTGATGGCGAAAACGTGCATTGTGCCTGAGCGCATGAATGGAAGTGCAACCTCATCGGTCAACGCGGGTCGGAACCCGAGCGTCATGGCCCAGAGCAACTGCACCTGTTCATCGTCTTCGGATAAACCACGTGCAAGTGCGCTTCTTGCCCATACCACAAACCTGTCGCTCAATGGCGGTGTTTGGGGCGAATCTTTGCTCACGACTAGTCGCCAACTATTGGTGCTTTTGGTGCGCAACTGGTAGTAGATTCCTTGGCGCATCAAATAGCTGCGGTAATCAAAAATACCCTCTGCAATCGGCGGTTTAGGTGGCGCGACCACACCGGTTACCTCCACACGTGCTCCTGCAAAGAATTCAGGTCCTAAAACACCTGGTACACTAAAGGCTACACGGCCCAACGCGGGTTCCCAATCCGAGTTGTCGTGGCGGATTGATTCAACTTTAATCTGGCCGACCGTGTGCCAACTCTCGGTTTGATCGAACTCGTATAGCCGAGCTGAAGGAGTTTGCACCAGCCGGCCGCGCACAGTGACAAGCTCGGGGCGTTCACCGAATAACACCCGCAGATCAAATGGCGAAAGAATTGCCTTGTGAAGTGTAAGGTTTACCGCCCCCACGAGCATTAGCAGTGGCAGCAGCAAATACAGCCGCACCCTGGCCATCGCAAGTGCAGATGTACCAAGCGCAAATGCGCAGCATACCAGGCTGATCGGCTCAAACGGCACAAACTCAGCGAGCAGCAGCCCGCTCACGTACAACACCGCAACTGTCAACAATGGTCGGTTCATCCCGAGTTGCGCTGTCTAGTGTGGCCCCAAGCCAGGTCCGGTTTGAGTTTATCTATCAGACGCAGAATGAATTGTCGCGTCCAAAAAAACCAACAAGTGCGTTTGCCAAACGTATGATCGGCATTAGCCCCACCTCACTAGCCGATCATTAACAACACAACGTACCAGCTCAGCGGTCACACGAGGTTTTCGCCGTGGTACCGAGCACAATTTGAATTCGGCCCTTGCGCGCCCGCGCAGCCAAGGGTTTCCTAAGCGTTACAGGGCGGGTGCAACCAGCAAAGATGTTGGCAATACGCTGGTAGTTTCGGTCCTGTGATGGCGTAAAAGCCGGTGCCGG
>FMSI01020845.1_pt1 | contig 13984 bp, 14 predicted proteins | sample 1504471 | NCBI WGS metagenome assembly FMSI01 (sample SAMEA4475357, study PRJEB15587) | soil metagenome | biome: Soil; feature: Field | place: India | collected 2015-03-11 | depth 0 m
ACAGCGCCGCTGTGCCCGTACAGGGGCCGGGGCGCGGGTCGGGTGGGGCGCGGAACGGGGCGCGGGGCCGTTGGTAGAGAAGCACGGCCGTGCGTCGCTACGATCATAACGTGATCGGTATTTATGACCGGCAATACCGGTCAAACCATTCCAACGTCCGTCGCATGTGGTCGGCGCGGTGGCGCGGTTCGCCGCTGCGGGTCAATTCATGGCCTTCGCGCGGGTAGCGCACCAGTTCCACCACCTTCTTTTGGCGGCGGAGGATGGCGAAAAGCTGTTCGGCTTCGCTAATCGGCACGCGATAATCGAGCTCGCCGTGCAAGAGCAGCAGCGGTGTTTGAATCTTGTGGGCATGCGCCAACGGTGAATGATCCCACAGTTCTTCGTATAGCTCCCACGGGTAGCCGCCGAATTCGATCTCGATCAGCTCGTGCGCATCACTGATGCTATGTTGGGTCAGCAGATTGTAAACGCCGCGCGCGGCGACGGCGCAGGCAAAGCGGTCGTCGTGGCCGATCAGCCATACCGTCATATAGCCGCCATACGAACCGCCGGTGACGGCGATGCGGTCTGGGTCAATGTAGCCGCGGGCGACGAGGGTGTCGATCCCGGCCAAAATATCGGGCGCATCGGCTTCACCCCAATTGCCGCGGATCGCGTCGCGCCAGAGTTCGCCGTAGCCTTCGCTGCCGCGCGGGTTGCAGAAGAAAACGACGTAGTCGCGCGCCGCCGCTGTTTGCCATTCGTGCCACATCGAACGAAAACCCGGCCCCCACATCACATGCGGCCCGCCGTGGATATAGACCGCTAATGGATAGCGGCGAGCCGGATCGAAATCAGGCGGGTGCAGCACCCAGCCTTGCACTTCGCTGCCGTCAGGCGCAAGATAGACCAGTTCTTCGATCGGCACAATGATCCGCTGGCGAAGTAGCCGGTCGTTGATCGCCGTCAACCGGCGCTCGTGGCCATCGGCGCTGCGGAAGTAGAGGTCGCACGGATTGTCAGGGCTGCCGGCGACAAACGCGATACTGCCATCACGCCCCACGTCAAATTCGCTGACGATGCGCGGCCCGCTTACTAGCGTGGCCCCATTGCGGTAGGCCGGCGTGCCCGGCAACCCGATCTGGTAGACGTGGGCCTCGCCGCGCCAACCGGCGCTAAACAACACGCCTTGCCCATCAGGCTGCCAGTGGAATTGCTCCACGTTCAAATCGGTATGAGCGGTGAGATCGTGCGGTTCGCCTCCCTCGGCGGGAATAATCGCTACCCGCCGGCCTTCACCGAGCAGCCGTGCTTCATTCAGGCGCAAAAAGGCAATCTGGCTGCTATCGGGCGAGGGTTGCGGGTCAAAGTACGAAAAGCCGGGACTGGTCAGCGCCTGCGGCAGCGATCCATCAAGCGGAATGCGCATCACATCATAGTAGGCAAAGAGCGAATCAGCTTCGGGATCGCGAGTCGCAGTGTTGAGGAGCGCATCGCCAGCGGGCATCCAGACCGGTGCGCTGTAGTGGAGATCGCCGGACGTCAGTCGGCGCGGGGTAGCCGGTGTTTCCTCGTCGCCGATCTCGATCACATAAATGTGCCGCCGCCGATCATCGAAATAACTCGTGCCGCTGCGGTAGGGCAACTTCGTCACCACGCGCGGATCGTTGCGCAGCTCCTCGTCGTGCTGGCGCTGCTCACGGGCGCGCCGGGCCTCCCATGCATCAGCCGGCGGCGGCAGTGTCCCGCTATCTTCCCGCGCTTGCTCTTCAGCGTTCACCGGCGAAAGGAACGCGAGCCATCGCCCGTCCGGGCTCCATGCCGGATCACTCGCGCCGTTGGGCATACTGGTGACTTGACGGGCCTCGCCGCCATCAACCGGCATCAAGTAGATCTGGCCCCGTTCATCGTCGCGGTTCGAGACGAATGCCAGCCACTTACCGTCAGGACTCCAGCGCGGCTGGCGATCCTGCTTGGCGCGCGTAAACCGGCGCAGCGGCCCGCCAGCGGTTGGAACCAACACGATCTGGCGACGATAGCTATTGTTGAACCGATCGACCGTAACCCACACGGCTGCCGCCATACCCCCATCATGGCTCAGGCGCGGGTCTTCCAGCCATCCCAGCTCGTAGAGGTCGTCGATCGTAAAGCGACTAGGGATCGGGGTTGTCATGTGCGGTCCTGCAATTATGAAACCGGTGCCAATACCTTGCTATTGTAACACACTTCTCTGAGCATGTCACTTTGATGTTTTTGTTAGAAAGTATCAAATGACCACAACAAAAACCTTGACATTTTAGCGATATCCAACTATAATCCTACAATAGCGAGCGTGATTAAAGATGTTTTTGCAATTTCTTGCGTAATCATAGGATGAGAACTACTGATAACGAAAGGATTGCCTCCGGTGAGCACGTCCGATCAAAAGATGCCGCTTTCGGTGCTCTTGTTCCATGCCGCGATGCAACGGCGAACATCGCTGGCTGATTTTGCCGGGATGCTGGGGATCAGTGTCGCCACCTTGCGCTCGTACCTGTTTGAAGCAGGCGCGCGTTCCCGGATGCGCAGCAAAACGGTTGAGCAGATGGCGGAAGTCTTGAATATGCCGGCCAGCGAAGTCCGTGAACGGTCTGAATTATTGCCTTACGCTGGGCAAACATTTGGTGAGTGGTTGAAAGAGCAGATGCAAGGCCGGTTTACCCGCGCGAGCCTATGTACCGCCACTAAAATCAGCGACAGCGCGATGAAAAACTATATCAACGGCCAAACCACGCCCGATCCCGATAACGCGATGAAACTGGCCGAAGTGTTGGGCGCTGATTCGCTCGAGGTGGCATACCTGATCATCGCGACTGAATTGAGCCAGCGTGGCGTTGCGTTGCCGCCGGCGCCGAGCCATGAGGCGGAGACTACGGTAGCGTTGGCGGCGGCGGCTCCTACACCTGTGGTTGCTTCGCCAAACTCGGTAGATGCGCCGGTAGCAGATTCGGTCGCCGACGAAGCAATTATCCATGCCTACGCTGAACAGAAGTTGCTCAATCTGTGGCGGCGCTTGCATCCCCAAGGTCGCCGGGCGACGTTGACCTATATGGCATCGCTACTGGTTGAGGAAATCTAGGCTGATGGATGGGGCAGTACGGGCGGGCGCCAAGCCCGCCCTTGCGCTACCGCGACCCTTGTGCCTCTACGTTATATCTGCATGATCACAAATGATCGCACCTTGCCCTCATGTTGCCGCTTCGCATCGGTTTTGATGCTCGCTATGCCAGCGACCACTTTCCCGGCATTGGCCGTTATATTACCGCGCTCTTGCCGGCCCTAAGCGAACTGATCGCGCCTCATCGTCTGTTTGTACTGGTCAATGCCGGGCAAGCATTGCCGCCGTTATCCGATGCTGTCACCGAATACATCACCGTGCAGAGCGGCCCTTTTGCGCTGGGCCAGCAGTTTGAAATACCGTTGCTGGCGCGCCGGTTGCACCTCGCTCTCTTGCATTCGCCCTACATTGTCAAACCGTATCTGCTGCCTTGCCCCTCGGTCGTAACCATCTACGATGTCTTGCCGTTGCGCTATCCGCACACCCTGACCCCGCGCGGACGGTGCTTCTACCGCTGGTCATTGCGGCTCGCGGCCCAGAGCGCGCGCAAGCTGATCACCATCTCAACGGTTTCGCGTGATGATTTGGCCTTTCATCTCCGCATTCCGCGCGACCAGATCGCAGTGACGCCGCTGGCCGCCGCGCCGGGTTTTGCCCCGCAGCCGGTGGATGAGATTACCGAGGTGCGGATGCGCTACGCTCTGCCGCGCCACTATGTGTTGTACGTCGGCTCAAACAAGCCACATAAGAATATCGACCGCCTTGTCCGGGCCTGGGAACGGGTGCTGCCGGATTTGCCAGCGGCCTTTGCCGATGCCGTGCTGGTGATTGCCGGCAAATTTGACCGGCGCTACCCGTTGCCAATGGTGATTGCTGCTGACCGCGGTGTGAGCGACCGGGTCACGGTATTGGCGAATGTTGCCGAAGCCGATTTGCCGGCACTCTACAGCGGGGCATTGCTGTTTGTCTTCCCCTCGTCGTATGAGGGCTTTGGCTTGCCGCCGCTCGAAGCCATGGCCTGCGGCGTTCCAGTGGTCTGCGCGTATGCCGGTAGCTTGCCAGAGGTGGTTGATGAAGCCGCGCTGACGGTTGATCCGCACAGCATGCACGAGATCGCCGAGGGCATCTTGCGTGTGCTCCGCTCGCACGATCTGCGAGAGCTGCTGCGCCAGCGCGGGTTGCGCCGGGCGGCGCTCTTCTCATGGCGCGTGACGGCGCAAGCGACGCTGGCAGTGTACGAGCAGGTAGCAGCCAGCGCGCGGTAATCCATTGCCAGTTCCTACGGTTCGGGCGCGCTGAGCAATGTGGCATTCACCCACCCCTCGGCGCCGGCGCTCACCCGTTCGGGAACGCAGTTGCCGGCAGTTTCGACCACCCGCAACCGGTACCAACGATTGGCGTCGTTGGTTTGCTCTTCTAACAATACCACCCGATCACCCACACACACTTGCCCAATCACCGTTTCAGCGGCGACACGCGGTTCACGCCGGATATTGCCGCCGTTAATCACTTGCGCGCGGCCAAGGATTGGCTCTGGCGTCGGAGTAGGTGTTTCGGTTGCGGTTGGCGTTGCGGTTGGTGTTGCCGTAGCCGCCGGAATGGCGCTCTGCGTAGCTGCTTGTTGAGCGGTTGCTCGCGCCTCACGGGTTTGCAGCGCAATTTGGGTTTGGCGGGCAATGGCCCGGCTCGTTTCCAGTTGGTCGATGACGAGGGGCGTGAGTCCAATCAGACCAACGATGATCATCCCTATCACGAGCGCTGCGATGAGCGTGCTAAGCGGGCCGCGCTGGCGTTGGCGCCGTTCAAACAGCCGATTCCAGTCGCGCGGATCAGTTTTCGGTGGCACGGTTCTCCCTCTCTGCAACCAGCGGCAGAGCACCGGCTGGCGTTCACCGGTCGGCGCAAAGCCAAACCAGCGATACAGCCGCTGGGCATGATGGTTGTACGCTTGGGTGTTGAGAGTGAGCAACTCGGCGCCGGCTTCAGCCGCATAGGCGACGAATTCGGCCAATAATCGTACACCGATGCCGCGTCCGCGCACATTGGGATCGACCGCGATCCGCACCAAGTGTACCAATCGGCCGCCAAAATGGCTGGTGGCATAACTGTATCCCGCTAGCTGCCCGTTGAGTTCAGCGACCACGAAAAACGACCCATCGGCAATGGCCGGCGCGAGAATGCTTTCGTCTTTGACCCATTGCGGTTCAAAGCAACGCATGTCGAGTTGCAGCACTTCGGCTAAATCAACGGCTTGGACGGGGCGAACTTGCACATCGCGATTGCCATTGGCGGGAATTTCCCAGTCGCGTTTTTCATAGACGACGACATCAGTTTGATGGTAGTACCCGGCCTGTTCTAACAGCGGGCGCAGCCACTGATTTGACTGGTCATCGCCGGCATAATAGAGGTGGGTAATGGCCTGTTGGCGGGCGACTTGTTCGAGCGCAGGCGCGACTCGCGCTACTGCCTCGCGCGGTTGGAGCCGTTCGCTCACCGCGAGCACGCGTAGCCATGCCACCTGATGAATGGGCCGGCCCAGCACGGCCGCCGCCAACACTTCACGTTCAAGCTGCATCACGACCGCCCGCCCTTCTTCGACGGCAGGGTAGAGTTCGCTGCCGGCGGCGGCGGCAAAGCGGCGGCTGGCGGCGTTCAAGAGATGGCTGACCGCCGTGACGTCGGCTGGCTGGCTTGGCCGGACAATGGCTGCGCTGAGATCAATTGGTTTGCGAAACGGCCACATACTTGTGCTACCATACACATAGAGGTCTGAAGTTGTATTGTACCAGAGAAGCGCAATGATCAACCGGGTGCGCCAGTATTTTTCCACGCAGTGGCAACGATTCTTTGGTCTGAACATTACCCCGATCACGCCGATGTTGTTTGTCGGCGGGCAATTTCATCCGCAGCAGTGGCCGTCGATTTACGCGCTAGGGGTACGTGCAGTCCTTTCGTTGCAGGCCGAACGAGCTGATGTGTTTAGCGGGCCATTGCCTACGCGCAGCTTACGTCTCCTAGTGCCGGATTTTCATCCGCCGACCATCGAGCAACTCGATGAAGGGGTGCATTTTATGGCCCATGCCATTGGCGATGGCCTGCCGGTCTTCGTCCATTGCCATGCAGGCGTAGGCCGGGCGCCGATGATGGCGGCGGCCTATCTGATGGCTCGCCACGGCCTCGAGCATCGCGCGGCGTTGGCAACGTTGCGTATCGCGCGCCCGATCATTCGTCCGAACCGCCGGCAGTTGGGCCGATTGCGCGAGTATGAGCGGCTCTTGCGCCAGCGCCGCCACAGTAGCCGCGCTACGCCGCCTGCCGGCGATTGAAACCGCTGGCAGCTAGTTCTAGACATCCCGATACGGTAAAGAGATCTACCAGCGCCAGCAACGGCAGGCAGGGCCGGGCGCACAGGTAGACGGGCCGCCAGTGAGGCGCAAACTTGGCCTTAAACCGGTACAGGCCATCAGCATCATACACGGCGGCCATTTGCCTGCCGGCGAGCGTAATGAGCCATTCAAGCGGGCGCAAATGAGGCTCAAGATGGCGGAAGGGCGCTTCATTGAGGCTAAGGGTCTGGCATCCTTCGCTGCGAAGCTGATGGCCGGCTGTGGCGAAGATGGCTTCCATGACCCCCGCTGGTGCGTGTGGCCGGCGCAGCATCAATTCGGTGACGGCGGCAGTGGGAGATGGCTGGGTGAGCAGTACTGCACCTTGCCAATCCCCATCACGGTCAATAAAGACAAACAGGCGCGTTTCCGGTTCAAATGTCGCGCGAAAGAGATAGCGGAGTTGCGGGCGCTGGCCGTGGCGCGCTTCGCGGGCCAGCCAGCGCAACCGGGCAACGGCGGTTGGGCTCCACGGGATTTCATAGACGCTGCCGAAGCGGGCGGCGGCGCGTGCCATTTTGCGCACGGTGCGCCGGTGCAAGCTTTCACCGGTGAGATCGATCACGCCTTCTATGCCGACCCGCACTGTTTCCCAACCGGCGCGGGCCAACCGCTGCGCTAATCCTGCCGGGCAGCCGCGTAGCAAGAGGCGGGCATGCTGGTCGTGCTCGTGGTGGAAGGCGCTGAAGTGGCCGTTCGCCGGCATTGTGGCGTAAGCCAGCCATGTAAAGCCAGACAACGGCAATCGCACCCGCTGGACGCGCGGTGCAGTGAGCACGGCGCGCGTCCAGCTTAGGGGCAGCTCATCACTTTCAGATAGCAAGCTTAACGGCATCGTGGTTCGCAACCGGCGCTAGACTGATCGAATTGCTCTCACATGTAGTTTGCGCTCGGTTGCGAATTGTGTCAAGCAGTTGCTTGCAAGGCGGCTTCGATCCGCGCCACGACCATATCGATCGCGATCGGATTGCGCCCGCCGCCGGGGAAAATGACATCAGCGTACCGCTTCGTCGGTTCGACAAACTCAAGATGCATCGGGCGCACTGTCGCCAGATATTGCTCAATGACCGACTCAACCGAGCGTCCGCGCTCGGCAATGTCCCGTCGCAGCCGGCGGATGAAGCGTAAATCGGCATCAGTATCAACAAACAGTTTGATGTGCATCCGGCGGCGCAACACCGGTTCGTAGAAGATCAAAATGCCTTCGACCAAGATGACTGGCCGCGGTTCGATCCGCTCGGTTTGCGGCAGGCGCACATAAGTGGCGTAGTCATAGGTCGGCAGATCGATCGCTTGGCCAGCGCACAAGGCATCGAGATGCGCCACTAACAGATCATTGTCGAGCGCGTCAGGGTGGTCGAAGTTGAATTTGGCCCGCTCGGCGAGCGGCAGATGGCTCAGGTCTTTGTAGTAGCGGTCGTGATCGATGTGGGCGATGCGGTCGGCGCCGACTCGTTGCAGAATCGCCTGCGCGACGCTGGTTTTGCCGCTAGCACTGCCGCCGGCGACGCCAATAATGATGGGATTGGCATTCATACTGCAAACATCAATAAAAGAGCATCGTAGGGGCAGAGTAACGTTCTCCCCCTACGATGCTGCTACACCGTCTGCGATTCCGGTTTTGATGGCTCGCCTAAAATCTTGTTCGTCAAATAGGCCGCCAACCACGCGGCTGCCAAGCTCAACACGAGGCTGATCAAGCCATGCACCAACTTTCGGCGCAATTCTTCCTCTGTCATGCGTTAATCCCTCCGTCGCATCAAAATTGTCACGAAGTAGAGCAACTGCGCGATCGCTTGCGCTGCCGCCGCCACATAGGTCAACGCTGCCGCGTTGAGCACGGCATTCACCCCTGCCGCCTCTTGCACCGTCACTAACCCAGCGCGCTGGAGCATCTCGCGCGCGCGCGCGCTGGCATTGAATTCAACCGGCAGCGTCACGAGCGTAAAGGCAACCGCGGCGCTAAACAAGATCACGCCAACGACCGCTAGTTGGAAACCGAACCGGCTGCCGCCGCCGGCGCCGAGCAACATGCCGATAAAGAACAGCCACGTGCCGAGTTGCGAGCCGATGTTGGCGAACCCAACGATGCCCGATCGCACGCGCAACCACGCATAGCCCTCTTTGTCTTGCGCGGCGTGGCCCAACTCGTGGGCAACGATCGCCATTGCGGCGACCGACGGTTGCACTGATCCTTCCGAGAGGCGAATGACCTTGCTCGCAGGATCGTAGTGGTCGGTCAACATGCCGGGAATGGTCTCGACGCCAACATGATCGAGGCCTTCGTTGCGCATCAAGATGCGAGCAACGTCAAAACCATTCAGCCGCCGCATGTTGGCGACCTGCGACCATTTATTAAAGGCCGACTGGACCTGAAATTGGGCCCAGAGGGCGAAGAGCATCGCTGGCACAGCAAAGAGAAGATAGGTTGGATCGAAAAAGAATGGCATAGGAGCCTCCCTTGAACGCTGAGATGCGGTACTTGTCCGCTGTTGTGCTCAGTATACCACTCTCTTGCATGAGAAGAGTGTTGGTGAAATGTTTGAGTTTTGCAAAAGCGATGAGGCTGGCAGAGCAGTGCAGCGCGTTCACAAGGGTTGCTCGCCGGTCAGTGTGTGGCGGGCCTGCCCCAGCCACGCTTGGGTGCGTTCGGCCAACCATGCGCGGAGCGCCGGCCCGCTGCGGGGCATCAACAGGGCCGCTGCGGCGGCGCCGCCGATCATCCCGAGCAGCAAACCGGTGATGAAGCGCCGGCCATTGGTGCGGCGCGGGATCAAGCTGTCGATCATCGTGTCGAGGTCATCCATAGCAACTCTACTCTGTACAGGAATGCTACGCTTGCATCCAATCATACTACAGAGAGTGCGGCAGTCAACCTGCCGCACTCCAAAGCAATCCTATCATCAAAATCATAGCGCATCGCCGGCGATCGTGTACCGGCCGCACCCGCATGCGGCCTGATGGCGCTACGGATAGATCCCGCGCGTGGTCACTGCATCACCCACCCGCTGGATCGCCAGCATATAGGCGGCGGTGCGCAGATCAACCTGTCGCTCTGCCGCGACGCGCAACACTTGCTGCAAGGCATTGGTCATTACCCGGCGCAATTGGGCATTGACCTCGCGTTCGCTCCAGAAGAACTCTTGCAAGCCTTGCACCCACTCGAAGTAGCTGACCGTGACGCCGCCGGCGTTGGCCAGAATGTCGGGGATCACGAGACAGCCGCGGTCGTACAAGATGGCATCAGCAGCTTTGGTGGTCGGGCCATTCGCCGCTTCGGCGATGATCTGCGCTTTGATCCGGCTGGCGTTTTGGGCCGTAATGACGCCGCTCAACGCTGCCGGCACCAGCACATCACACTCGACTTCAAGCAACTCCTCGTTGGTCAGCGAGTCGGCGTTCGCGGCGCCGGCCACGCTGCCGGTGCGCGTTTTGTGCGCCAGCACCGCTTCGACGTCGAGGCCGTGCGGATTGTAGACACCGCCACGGCTATCGCTCAGGGCGACCACTTTCATACCCAACGCAACCGCTTCCCTCGCTACAGTTGAGCCAACGTTGCCGCACCCCTGAATAGCGAGCCGGATCTCAGAAATCTTCAAGCCAAGATGCTGTGATGCGGTTGTGAGCACGTACGTCAACCCGCGTCCGGTCGCTTCAAGCCGGCCTTCCGAGCCGCCAATATTGATCGGCTTGCCGGTGACGACTGCCGGCACGGTATGGCCCTGATGCATCGAGATGGTGTCCATGATCCACGCCATAATCTGGGGGTTGGTACCGATGTCAGGCGCGGGAATATCGCGCTCAGGGCCGATGACGACGCTGATTTCGGTGGCGAAGCGGCGGGTCAGCCGTTCGATCTCGCCGAGCGAGAGCTGTTTAGGATCGACGATCACCGCGCCTTTAGCGCCACCGTAAGGTAAGCCGGCCAACGCGCACTTCCACGTCATCAACATCGCCAAGGCGCGCGTCTCGTCCAGCCTGACTGCGGGATGGTACCGGATGCCGCCCTTCGTTGGGCCGCGGGCTAGATTGTGTTGGACGCGGAACCCTTGGAATACTTCGATGCGGCCATTATCGCGTTTGACGGGAAAGTTAACGGTCAGCTCGCGCTGCGGGGCGCGTAAGATGGCACGGAGACGGGCCGGCAGATCGAGCAGATCGGCGGCTTCGTCAAATTGTTGCTGGACGGTGCGTAGCAGATCGGCGCCTTCAGAGGGCGCAGCAGTGTGGATTAGATTAGTCATCACCATGATGATTTATCCCTCTCCAACGAGTAAGGACGGCCGGCGCTGGCCGATCGCGACAACGGCGGCGCGACGGTTGCAATTGTACCATAATTGCATGGTATTTGTGGAATAATATTTATTCATCAGCCGGAATAAATTCAGTAACACTCGCTACCGAATGAACAAACGCGGCGATCAGTTTGACCGCATGCGCCACATCGCTGATCTCAATCATCTCATTTGGCGAGTGCATATAGCGATTGGGGATCGAGATTACTGCGCTGGCGATGCCGCCGCGCACGTGATGGATAGCGTCGGCGTCGGTGCCGGTGTAGCGTGGCGCAATTTGGACATTGTACGGGATCGACTCGCGTTCGGCCAATTCGACCAGCCGGCGGAAGACGCGGCCACTGTTCGCCGAACCGCGTGAAAGCACCGGCCCGCCGCCGAGCTTCACCGTATTCCACTGGCGCTGATCAGCGTCGGGATGGTCAGTGGCGAAGGTGACATCAACCACAATCGCCACTTGCGGGTCAAAGCTGAACGCAGCAGTGGTGGCGCCACCGAAGGTAATCTCTTCCTGCGTGGTCGCCACGGCGGCAACGCAGGCTGCCGGACGGTTTTGGCTGAGCAAGCGCAACGCTTCCAGCACGGTAAACGCCCCGATCCGGTTATCGATCGAGCGGCTGACGAGGCGCCCGCCGCGCAATTCATATACCGGCGCGTCGATCACGCCAGCATCGCCGACCTGCACCAATTCAGCCGCTTCGTCACGGCTCGTAGCGCCAATATCGATCCACATCTGCTCGATCTTGGTGGCTTGATTGCGCTCCTCTGGTTTCAGCAAATGGATCGGCTTCTTGCCGACGACGCCGAGCACTTCGCCGTGCCGGCCTAGCAAGCGCACGCGCTGCCCGATCAGCACCTGTGCGTCCCAACCGCCAATGGGGCTGAAGTAGAGAAAGCCATTCTCATCGATATGGCTGATCATGATGCCGATTTCGTCAATATGACCAGCCAACAAAATGCGCGGCCCGCTGCCTTCGAGCACGGCAAAGCTATTGCCAAGCACATCGCTGTACACTTGATCGGCGAACGTGCGCGCCTCAGCCCGCCACACCCGCGCTGCCCGATCTTCGTCGCCCGATGGCCCCGGTGCGCTCAGCAGGCGCTTGAGAAATGCGATTTGCGTGTCTTGCATGGGGATGATCCTTACCTATCCTGTTGCGAGGACGTATAAAAACGAGCTGTTATAGTAACTCTCATGTAAGTGTTGCCGATTTTTCGCTCGCCCGATCAGACCAATATGCGTTTTGGGCCTTGTGAAAACCGGCAAAATGCTTGACGCCATTTGACCGCGGCCAGTATAATAAATTGTGGCATTACATTATACTCGATAGCAAACGCAATGGAAAAACCCGACTTTGCTGATTTGGTCGCTGAAGTCATCGCGAGCTTGCCCCCTGCCTTTGCGCGCCATCTCGAAACGGTCGAAGTGGTGATTGCGCCGCGCCCAAGCCGCGAACAACGACGCGCGCTTGGCTTGAAGCCTTGGCAGACGATTTATGGCCTCTACGAGGGGGTGCCGCTCACCGAGGAGTATGATGCGCCGGCGGTGATTACTATCTTCCAAGAGCCGCTCGAACGCGATTTTCGCACCACGGCGGCGCTGCGCGAGCAGGTGCGGCGCACTGTCTTGCACGAAATTGCCCACCATTTCGGGATTAGCGATGAGCGGTTGCGCGAGTTGGGTGCCTACTAAGCGAGGATCGGTTGTCGTTCGAGAGGTAGCGCGTGCGGATCAGCACGATTATCACCGGAATCATGTATATTGGCGCGTTGGCGATTGCCGGTCTTTTGCTCTGGCAGACCGTGCAGATGTCGAGCGCGCTCATTGCGCTCTCGGCGAATGCGCCAACGCCAACGGTTGCGATAGCTCCCACTGCCACCGCAGCGCCATTGCTGGTGTTGCCCACACCGGTGCCGCCGACGCCACTGCCTACTGCCGCGCCGCCCCAACCGGAAACGGTCGGGTATCATCCCAAGAGCGGGCGCTATATTGCGGTCTGGCTGCCGCCGGATTTTGAAGGTGATGCGCGTGAGTCGTTTTTCGCCAATGTCGATATTATCGACGACATTAGCCCGTTTTGGTATACCACTGACGCGAGCGGGCGGCTCTATGGCCGGCGCGATGATGATCTGGTGCGGATTGCGCACGAAAACAACGTGCGTATCATCCCCTCGATTCATAACGTTAGCAACCCCGGCGCGGTGGTGCCGGTGTTGACTAATCCGCAATTACGCGCGCGCCACATCCAAAACATTGTTGATGAGGTGTTGGCGCGCGGTTACGATGGGATTGATATTGATTATGAATCGCTCGCCCCTTCGCTGCGCGACGATTTTACCGCGTTTATCGTTGATCTTGCTGCGGCCTTGCACGCGCACGGCAAGCTCTTGACGGTCGCCGTCCACGCTAAAGATCGTGATGATGGCGGGTTGGGTGCGTTTCAAGATTGGCGCGCGATCGGGCCGCATATTGATCAATTGCGGATTATGACCTACGATTACCACTGGCGCGGGTCAGGGCCGGGGCCGGTCGCGCCAGCCTACTGGGTTGAAGCTGTCGCCAATTATGCGCGCGAAGTGGTCGATCCGGCCAAGGTGCTGATCGGCGTTCATTTCTACGGCTACGATTGGCCGCCCAACGGCAATGCTACGGCTCGGCCTTGGAAGATTATCGAAGAGATCATCAACGAGTATCAACCAACAGTGAGCTTTATCGAACGCAATGCCCGCGGGCGGGTCGGCGAGAGCACCTTTACCTATCGCACCAGCGCCGGCACGCGCACCGTGTGGTTTATGACCGATACTGGCCTTGCCGATAAGATCGCAGCGGTGCAGAAGCTTGATTTGGCGGGCATTGCGATTTGGCAATTGGGGTACGAACGGCCAGAATATTGGCAGACGGTACGCGCCAATTTAGTGCAGGATTCAACGTTGATTCAACGGGCATTAAACGCCTTATTGCCGAAACACTAGGAGGGACGCACGGCAGTGCGCCCCCGGCGGTGCGTCCCCCGGCAGTGCGCCCCGGTGATCGGCGTAACCGTCAATCGGAAATCGTAGCGACGCACGGACGCGCGTCTCAGATTACATATATCGGACTGTACCATGACCACCACCGCAGGCGAACCTAGTGTCCGGACCAATCCAACCGAAGCGCGTGATCTCGTCGATCGCGGCATTGCAGCGGCGCCCGGCGGGCAGCGCCGGGTTGCTGCCGGTCTGCT
>FMSI01079552.1_pt1 | contig 13978 bp, 15 predicted proteins | sample 1504471 | NCBI WGS metagenome assembly FMSI01 (sample SAMEA4475357, study PRJEB15587) | soil metagenome | biome: Soil; feature: Field | place: India | collected 2015-03-11 | depth 0 m
ACACAGGGTTTTGATAGATATATTTATTAGTTGAACGATGCTAACACATATCACACCACTACCTTATCCTTGTATAACTCATCAACCTCTTGAGATGAATAACCAAGCTTCTGCTCCAAAATAAAGCGTGTGTGTTCTCCAAGAGCAGGAGCGGGCATCCGTATGCTTTGAACACATTCAGAAAACTTGAAGGGGAAACCGGGTATGTCTATTTCTCCAAACTGAGGATGGTTTATTTTCTGGAACATCCTTCGCATTTGCAAATTGCTATCGTGATTAACCTGCCAACTTGTATATGCTATGCCACAGGGGATTTTTTTCTGTTCAAATATTTCAATAATTTCCTCAGATGTTTTTGTTTGTGTCCACTGTTCAATAAATGATACGGCTTCTCTGTGATTTTTTATCTGTACAATAATATTGTCAAATTTTGGGTCTTGTGCCATCTCTGGTTTGCCAATTATTTCAGTTAAATCCTTCCATTGACGGGGAGTCAGTGCCACAATGGCAACTTTGCCATTTTTTGACTTGAAGAAACCATAAAAGGGCATCCTGTCTTTTGAATTAAGAATGTCTTTTGGTTTTCTTCCAAGAATTTTTTCAACTTCAGTGAAGATTGGTTCAAGAGCTTTATCCATCATAGCCCGATAGTTGTTGTAGTACATTATATCCTGCATGGAGATATCAATAAATTGTCCTTTACCAGTTTGCATTCTGTATATAATAGCCAGAAGTATAGCAATGGCAGCATATGCTCCACTGACTAAGTCACTCCAGTAATTATCAGGTAAAAGAAATGTTTCCTGATTATTCCAGAATAATCCTCCTGTTGCCTGAGCAATTATGTCAAAGGCAGCACGCTCTGGATTTAAGCCGGTAGTCCCAAAACCGGAAATAGCAGCATATATAATATCGGGTTTTATTGATCGTATGTCTTCATACCCTAAACCTGCACGCTCAAGCGAACCGGGTATTAGATTGTGGATAAATACATCAGCGTGTGCAGCCAATTTTTTTATTATTGCACAGCCTCTGGGATCATGCCAGTTAACTGCTATTCCATATTTATTGCGGTTGAACACAGAGTAACAGCGTTCAGCACCAGCCATCAATTTAAAAATAAGGCGAAGTGTGTCTCCTTGCGGTGGTTCTACTTTGATAACTTCAGCACCTATATCGGCAAGTATCTGAGTACAACGAGAACCTGAGATAAATTGTGTGATATCAATCACAATAGTGCCTGATAATAGCATACAATACTCCTTATGACACTATGCATTGAATACATGAAAGCTGGTCAATAGCAAGAACTTTATACTTGAAATATATAAATGAAAATGGTATTTGGGAATTATTATTTGTTGCATTTGAATACTGTATTAATATTTTGATTATGCTAATAAGTGAGATATTTCCATATGCAGATTGTGTATAAAGTGTTGGATGTGTTTTTTCTGGTATTTCATTCAGTATTCACAGTATTCAATATCTTTGGCTGGATATCAATTAAAACCAGAAAAGTCCATTGCGCAACAATGATAATAACGGGATGTTCATGGTTTATACTTGGTATTTGGTATGGATGGGGATATTGCTTTTGTACAGACTGGCACTGGCAGGTAAGAGAAAAGATGGGACATCCTGTGCTTTTTAATTCATATATTCAGTTTATAGTACATGAAATTACAGGATACGCGCCTGATGCTACAGTAACAGATACTGTTGTTGCATGTGTTTATTTTTTATGTTTGTTCATCACAGTACTGTTAAATATCCGTGATTACCTGAATAAACACAGGGTATTACGATAAATAAAAAAACCCGATTGGTAATCGGGTTTTTTGCCAAATACAACGTGTGAGTATATAAAAAGCTTTATAACTGTCAGATGTTGTATTTATCGAATGGTTCGTACTGAAACTGCTCTAGGGCCTTTTTCACTCTGTTCAATAGAAAATTCTACTCTATCACCTTCAAAAAGAGTTTTAAAGCCGTCGCCAGCAATCCCAGAATGATGAACAAACACATCTTTCCCATCATCCTGTGATAGAAAGCCATAACCTTTGCTTTCATTGAACCATTTAACTGTACCTTTTGCCATTGTGTGACACTCCATAAAATAATTTGTTATAACAGGAGATTATACCTGTTACCGTTGAACATCCTGCATGTACTGTTTTAACTTGCCGTTTTTTATGGAAGGAAAAACGAAGTAATTTAGAGGATACCAACTAATAGGTCATATTAAGTATAGCGTAATTATTGTCAAATAAAATAAATTTCATTAGAAAATTACTAATTTTTTTACTACGTATTCCTCAATGGATAATTGTGAACATAATAAACAAAGCACATGGAGTATTACTCAACACCCAATTTAAACAAGTCCGTGTGAACATTCTATTATTTATTTTAACATTTTTTAAAAATTGCCGATTAATCCTATAGGAATATACAGTGAATTATAACAGAAAGGAAAAAATTATTATGAGACTGATTGAAACCATTGAGTCAAAACTGTATGAACTTAGTCATAAGTATGGATTGATTGCGTTAAAAGGTGGGACAGAAGTTGAAGATATGACATATGATGAGTTGCTTTTTCTAAAGCAGATATCTATTAATCTTCCAGTTATTGTAAAAATTGGCGGCCCAGAAGCCAGAAATGACATCAGATATTGCAAATCAATACATATTGATGGTATACTTGCGCCCATGGTTGAATCAGAATATGGGCTGGAGAATTTTATTTCCGCTGTTATTGATATATTTAAAGACACTATGTTGCCGTATCTGGCAATAAATATTGAGACTATCACTGCATACCATAATCTTTCCGCAATTTATACAAATCCATACTTTTCATATATTAATCAGGTGACGGTTGGAAGAAGCGATCTATCACAATCCATGAAAAAGGGTGTAGATGATGATGATGTATTATATGCTACTGCAAATATTGTTAAAGCTGCAAAATTGGCTGGTAAAATAACTTCTGTAGGTGGGCAGATAAATCCTTCAAATGCTGAATTAGTTCAAAAGATTATCCAGCCCGATAGAATAAATACCCGACACCTTGTATTTGATTGCAAAAAAGCCAGTAATATTGCAAAGTCAATACAATTGGGACTTGAATTTGAACTGGATTTATACAGGGCTTTCTCCAATGTTGAACCTGATAAGAGTTATATCTATCAAAAAAGGATCGCTGTTACATCTGACAGACTGGCAGTTGTGTAATATAACACAATAAATGCTGAGAACACAATAATTTTTTAAAAAAGCTTGACGAAATCCCTTCTTTTAACGATATCCTTCAACAATTAAAATTGTTTTAATTGCTATTGTTAAAGAGGCTTTTCTATGTACTCAATATTTGTTGTCATAATGGTAGTAGCTTCCGTTATAGTTTTATTTTTATTGCCAAAAATTGAAAGTAATGTAGACAGCTGTGATGTCAGAACCAACTGGCAGGGAGTATGGAAGGAACGGTTAAAGATTGATAATTAAAACGGGAACAGATACATAAATATTATTGTGATTATATGTAGCAATGTAGCCTGTACCAGTGATTGTACCCGGCTGTAAATAAGGCCTATTATAATTCCAATCATAAAAAACAATACTGCTAAATATAGCGAATGCGCAGCTATTCCTATTATACTGTATAACAGCGCAGCCACAATTATTCCTCCAAACCTTCCAAAGAAAAAAGAAAGGTTATACTGAGCAAAACCCCTGAAAAAAAGTTCCTCACAGGGGGCAATTATTGCAACCATGATTAATATTGATTCCAGAGATTTTATATTGCCCTGATAAAAATTCAGCAGTTGAGGCGTTTGAGTAAATTGAACGGCAATATTTCGTAGAGGAATAAGCAAAACAACCATGACAAAAAGATAAAATATTTTTTTTTCAAAGGGGAAATCAAAGGAAAAAATACGGTCTTTTGTAAATAGTTTTTCATCCAGATACTGTGATACTATAATCAGAATAAGGAGTGCAATGCTGTACTGATATAAAAAAGAAAAATAGGAGTAATATGTAACCCATTTAAGCAAAGGGTACAGCAATAGCATGGGAATGAATACTTTCCATGATGGTCTGTACTGAGCGTATGGATTATCAAGCTTCACCATATAGAAATAATGCTTGTTGGAAATTTAATTGGTCAAGTAATTTATTGCTGATGATATTAATTTTTTATTAAATATACAAAAATATTTTCTGCATCTTTTAATTTTTTACAAAAGCCAGCGTATTTATAATAAAAAGGGATGTGGAGAATATCATGCGCTGGATATTTATTCTTGTATATCTTCTAACACCATTGTTAGTATGGGCACAACTGCTCATTAATGAAATTGCATGTAATGTGGCTAAAAGCGACTGGGTGGAGCTGTTTCTTTTTTCTGAACAACCGTTGTCCATGGATATTTCCACATTATATGTAACCATGTATTATGGAACAAATGAACCACTGTCACAAAATTCTGTTACCATTTATAGCTATGATAGGCCGGAAACACTATGGGATGACCGTTTTGTTGTAATCCACTTAACAGATCCAGTCATACCGGATGAATGTGATAGTACAGGGGATACCAATGGCAATGGCGTGCTTGATGTCTATTGTAATAATTATGTTAACAGCCTGTGGAATACTGACTGTGTTGTTGCCATTGATACTGACGACGATCCTTCAAATGGTGGGATCATTGATTTTGTTGCTTATTCAAACAAAGATGGTACGCTCAATCAGTATATAAGTCAGTATATTACCAGTGCCATACAGCATGGACAGTGGGCGGGCATAGCTTTAGAAGAATACATGGTTGATATAGGAAAAAGTGGCCTGCTAGATTATCAGAGTATTATACGAAAAGCATCGTTGGATTCAAATTCTCTTAATGATTTTGTTGTTACACCATACCAGACGCCAGGACGGCCAAATATCCTGCCTGTGAGCTATTCACAAGATGATTTTATCAAAGTAAATCATACGATAACATTTATCAAAAGAGCTATCGCCCCCTTAACTTTTTTTGTACTTCAACCGTGCAGTTTCAGAGTGAGACTGTTTTCTTCAGTTGGTTACAAAGTCTATGAAAGTCCGCTTCTTTCCACATCACCAGGGTTGTATTCGCTTGAGTTGTGGCAATCTATCAAAAAGATGCGTTGTGGGCTGTATCTGGGCACTATAGAAGCACAGAATAGCAAAAGCCGTCAACATGTTGAATTTTACTGCATTGTGGCACAATGATGGCTTCGCTGTTCGTTTCACTATTTCTACTTGTGAATGCATTTGAGACGGCACGACCACTTGCTGGCAATCTGTGGGCGATAGCACCAGCCTATCAGTATAATCCTTCATCATTAGTTTCAGGTGTTACTTATGCCAATCCCTTTGGATATGCTGACCTTTATAATACAATTTCATTCGTCAATTATACATTTGATGGATTCAGGGAAGGAATTCAGTGGCAATATTTTGGGATACCTGAATATCGTGAAGATACGGTGAGTATTGGGACAGACTGGGTGATAGCTCAATGGATAAGCGTTGGAGTGGAACTTCATAAGTATATTGCTTCTATTAAGACACAGCAGTTACGTTACACGCAGAGCTTTTATGACTATGGGATATATTGCACCATCAAGCCTTTTGACCGCGCATCAATTTTTATTATGCAAAATAATGTCAGAAATTTTAATGATGATGGATATATCCCTTCGGAAACCATTGTTGCATTGCGGACGGAGTTTTTCAAGGGATGCATCGTTGAATATGAATTAAGTTACAGTGACTATATAACACAACTTTTCAAAATACAGGGTTTTATCACCAGCTACTGTGCTGTGAACATTGCGTATAGCAGGGAACTGAACACATCGTCAGCAGGAATCAGTATTATATGGGACTCACTTTTGGTACAGTATGTATTGCATCATCACTCCTTTTTAGGGAATACTCATAGTATTGGAGTTGTCTATTCGCTTACCGGATTTAAGTATGCACATTTCAATAAGCCTTTGAAAAAAGAAATAAAAAAGTTAGATATTCAATGCTGCACTGCAGAAGAACTCACGGAATTAAATGTTGTGCCAGAGTTGTTGTGCCAGCGTATTGTTAAGTACCGTTCAATGTTTGGTCCGGTAAGCGTAACTTCATTGTATCAGTTAGGATTTACAACTCAGCAAATACGAGATTTGCAGGAATATACGTACAATTTTTATGAGCAGGAAAAAAGGGTTCATGACAATGATGAACAAAACAATAAAGTAGTGCACAATAAGTATATATCCAGTGAGGAAAAAAATAGAAAAATGAAGCAACTGTTTCAGTCAATGGTTACAGCTGGAATCCCGGCATACATTGCACTATCGCTGTCCGAAGAATTCCAGAATAATGGCCAAAAGGGTTTATTGCAATCCCCTCTGTTTAAAAGCTTAACAACCCAACAGCAAAAAGTGGTTAAATCATTATGCGGGATTCAGTAAAGATTATATGCATGTGGTATGTATTTTTTCCCATGGTTGTGTTTGCGGTAAACACGATGTCGATTGAATACAGGCAGGACGCACTGGATTATGGTATGGAAAAACAACATTATATCCGTGCCCGTGCTTCTGTTTTAACAGATACCACTGAGGTTACTGCAGCTTTAGTAAAAACAGATAATAGTAAAACTCACGCTACATGGTCATTTATTTGCAATGGGGAAAATGCTGCAATTGCTGGTGGGCATTATTTTTTAAATAATGCTGCTGGTTTATTGTTGGGTAAGACTACTGCATATAATCCTGATCCCTATTCAATAAATAAGCAAAATGACGAATCATTTGTTTCATTATGCAAAAGCGGCAATCCGCAGTATGCCATGTATGGCATGGTTGGATCATTGTATGATGTGAAAAATAAACCAGCTAGCAGGCTTGATGCAGGAGTTTCATATAAAGAATGCTATGTAACTGCTGATGATGCAAAAAACAGAATATACCCCTACAGTATACATGGGTTGCTATCACACTATGAAAAGCGGGGACAGTACTCTGAACCAGTGCAGGTGGTTACATATTTTTCACATGCAACAGTTACGCCTGCTGATTACCTTACGCTACAGGGTTGTTATTATAGAACAAGTATTTATTATAATAATTCCCGATTACTGTTTGACAGTAATTCACAAAGTAATACTGCAATAGAGTCTTTTGGTGGGTACAGCGTGTATGCACATTACCAGGACAAGAAGGTGAAACTTTTTCTTGAATATGCCATTTCACAAGTGAAGGTAAAAAGCGAAAGTGACTTTGAAAATAAAAACAGCAATGCGTATTACTGGGGTGTCAGCGTGACAGATAAGTATTATAAAATAAGCAGCATTGTACAGAAGTCAGATAAATATTTTTATGCCCCTTTCAGTAATACATTTGGCAGCAATTCGCCCCGTGAAATTTATTATTATTCAGTGAAATTAAAGCCAGCAAAAAACGTAACATGCAACTTTGCATTTATTGACCAGAATAATCTCCTACCTTCACCTTATTATACTGAGTATCCCCATAAACGCATCCACTTTGTTAATATTGCATATAAAATCAAAAGTTTTACTATTAAATCTGACTACCGTAATGCATGGTTTTATAAAGACGGACAGGAAAACAGGGCATCACGATTTCAGCAGGGAATTATTTGGGGAATAACACAAAACTCTTCACTGTGTATCAAATGGGGTCTGTATCAGGGAAAAACAACAGCATGGTATTCAGCATCAGGATTTGGGTTCAAACTTGGTAGATTGCAAAGCGATTGTGGAGCAATATATGCGCATACTTCTGGTGAAAAAATTTATATTGCCTTGCTGCCACTTCCACATACAAGTATTCTTTCAGAAACTATCGCCACATCATCATTTTTTATTGTTGCGCGAATGCGTTACAGTAATTCTTTCTGTCAGCTGTCGGCAAGAGTTGTATCGCAACTGACACCTCAGAAGCAAACATCCGGTGAGTTGAGTGCAACAGCATGGTTTTAAAATTTTAATTTGCCTTGAACCGTGCTACAATCGTTTTACGTAGCATTTGGAAATCTGGTATATAATTTTATGGATAAAGAAAAGATAGATAATTTAAAGAAAAAATTGGAGATAATACAGCCATACGCAATAGCATTTTCTGGGGGCAATGATTCAACATTTTTAGCTGCTATCTCAAAATATTTTGCTATGGAATTTTGCCTTATTCACTGTATAAGTGAATTTACCATTGAAAGCGAAACACAGCGTGCACGCAGCTTTGCAAAGACAAATGCCCTGCATTATTTAGAAAATGATATTTCAGTGATTGGGCATAATGGAATAGTAACCAATAATAAAGATCGATGTTATTACTGCAAAAAAGTGATGTTCAAAAAAATACAAGAATGCGCGCATCACAATGGGTATAAGAATGTTGTTGATGCAGGCAATGTTTCGGATACTGCTGATTACAGGCCGGGAAGAAGGGCACTTGAAGAACTGGGGATTTTTTCCCCCCTGATTGAAGCAGGGTATACCAAGAACGATATTATAAAAGGATTACACACATTGGGAATCCCCTATCTAAAAACATCAAATTCGTGCCTTGCAACGCGTATTCCTTATGGGACAGTAATTACTCTGGATGTACTTGACAGGATTAAACGTGCAGAGGATTTTATTGTTTCTTTAGGTTTTGAAGGTGTACGGGTGCGGTACCATTATCCGATTGCACGCATAGAAATAATTCAGGATGATATTCAAAGAATTGTTGATGGTAAGGTACGGGATAAAATCGTTGCGTTTTGCAAACAGCTGGGATTTGTATATATTGCAATTGATTTAGAAGGATTTACATCAGGTAATTTAAATAGGATGCTAGAAAATGAGTGATGTATTAGTTGCAATTGTTGTACGAAATAATGAGGAGATGTTAGGAAAAAAATTAGATGCAATTGTGGATTGTCCTTTTGCACATGTCATGCCACTTATTATTGATGATGGATCAGATGACCAGTCACCTTCAATTGTTTCTGATGAAAATGTCCATTTTGTGATGCATGAAGAGCCTTTAGGATATGGTGGTGCACTCATGAGTGGATTTGCATACGCAAAGGATTATTCGCTGGGATCATTATTAATGTTGCCACTGGAAGCTTTTATTGATTGGCATACTATTTCAGGATATTTACATTACATGCAACAAGCTGATATTATTACCGGTAACCGAATTGCAACTCAATCCCATGTTGCAAACAAACAATATAAGGAATTAGTAGATTACTTTAACAAACATACAGGGCTTTATATAATGGACCCATTTTCACCTGTGAAAGGCATATCAATGACACATGCTGATATGTTTGAAATAACAGAATTTTCTGAGGCTGCACTAGTGCAAATACTGATACAGGCTGCTCATTTCAGGCTTACAATTAAAGAATTTGACTGTGTGTACCCTACCTCATCGTTATTGCCCAAATTGGAAAATATTAATTTATTGGAAGAGCTAAAAGATTTTATCAGCGGGGAGCTTCATCTTTACCCATATACTAAACAGGGGCATTAGTACAGTGAGAAAACCGGCGCTTATTTTAGTAGCAATACTTTGTATCTTTGAACTATTGTGTGCAACACCAGAAGAAAGAGTGCCTGAAAAGTTTACAGCGATTTCTATTGGCCATAGCATTCTTTTTATTGGTGATATAATGTTTGATTGGGCTGTTAAGGAAACAATGCTGCGCCATGGTGTACACTATCCTTTAAAGAAAATAGAACCATTTTTCAAGTCATTTAATTTTGTTATGGCTAATCTGGAGTCACCTTTAACGCACAGTAACCAGAGCTTGGTTAACCAAAAATATATTTTTAAAGCATCACCTGATATTGCTTTAACTCTGGCCAATGCAGGAATTACGTCAGTTACATTAGCAAATAATCATATGCTTGATTATGGCGTTGCAGGATTGCTGGATACCTTAAACTCACTGTCTGAAGCAAAGATTCTGTATGCAGGTGCGGGAAGAAATGTAACAACAGCATCGTTGCCTGTTATATATAAGTCAGGCTCATTGCGCATTGCGATATTATGCTATACTCAAATCTGCTCAAAGGAAATGATTGCAAAGGATTCTCCAGGTATTAATTTTTTTGAATTAAAAAAAGCTGTAGAAGATATACAGAAATACCGCTTCTGTGATAGTGTGATAATTAATATTCACTGGGGTAATGAATATTTTTACTATCCATCATCAAAACAGATTGAGATAGCGCATGCACTGATTGACGCCGGAGCAGATGCTGTCATTGGACATCATCCACATATATATCAGGGCATTGAAATTTATAAAAATAAGCCAGTTGTGTATTCACTGGGCAATTTCCTTTTTGGATCAATGCATGAGGGTATTAATGACAATATTGCATGTGCACTTTATTTATCAGAAAATGGCAAGATTAAAAAAATGCAGATATATGCAATTAAAGGGAGATTCAATGATTCTATTATACAGCCTGAAGTTCTGGAGGGCGAAAAAGCGGAGAAAGTATTTGATCATATTCTTGATATCTCTAAACCGTTAGGAATTATTTTTACTGAAAGAAGCTCAAAACATAATAAGTATCTTGAATTTAATTTTAGATGATTATTCCATTAAAGCTTTCAATACATAGTCCACACTTTCTGTCATTGAATGTATTTCATACCCACCTTCAAGAACCACAATTATCCTATTGTTAGCATACCGCGATGCTACATCCATGAGTATACGAGTGAACATATAGTATGCTCCGCTAGATAGATTCAGGGATGAAAGAGGATCGCTTTTATGCGCATCAAAACCTGCTGAAATTAAAATAAATTCGGGCTTAAAATGTTCCAGTGCAGGGAGTATTATCTCAGTAAAAGCACTTTTATATGCTTTATCGCCGCTACCAGGATTCATAGGTATATTCATAGTATAGCCATATCCAGGGCCAATTCCAATCTCATCCACGCTGCCTGTACCAGGATAAAAGGGGAATTGATGCAGGCTTATGTAAAATACTGAAGGATCAGCTTCAAAGATATGCTGAGTACCATTGCCATGATGGGCATCCCAATCAATTATAGCAATCTTTTGAATATTGTATTTATATTGGAGATAGCGGGCAACGATAGCAACATTGTTAAAAATGCAAAACCCCATTGCCTGAGCTATCTCAGCATGATGTCCAGGAGGCCGTATAGCGCAGAATCCATTGGCAGCCTCACCAGCAAGTATATAGTCGCATACTTCAAGTATACCTCCAATTGCCCATAATGATACATCATATGTTTCATCGGATATGACAGTATCGTAGCCATCGATGCAGGTGATCCCGTTTGGTTTTGCATTGGCTATCATCTGGACATACTCAGGGTCATGTGCATATAATAAAATATCTGGTTCAGCTTTCCGTGGTTGTACATAGAGCAAGGAAGAGTAATTGCTGTTACTGCGTATGTATTTATCAAGTATTTCAAGACGTTTGGGGGATTCAGGATGTGAATCCCCTGTTTTATGGTGCAGATAGTGCGGATGAAAACAATATGCTGTATAGCTCATAATTATCAAATGTTTGATAGTTTAATTATCACATACAATCTATTTGATAATATTGTAATATAATATTTAAAAAAATCAAGTATTTTTTTGATATTAATCAAAGGCTTTATCTACTGTCCACACCTCACAGACTTTGACGACCAGATCAGGACCTGGTTTTAAGGGTTGCTTGCCTGGCCTCCAGCCGGATGGAGTTGCCTGCGTTCCTTTACTTTCACGTACTAACTGGAAAGCCTGAATTTGTCTAATTGTCTCTAATACATTGCGCCCAACTGGTGGTGTAAGAACCTCATATCCAACGATTATACCATCAGGGTCAATTAAAAATCTTCCACGGTTTTCAACACCAGCAGTACTATTATAGACACCATACAGTGTCCCAACTTTACCGCTTTGTTAATATACTATCTGTACCACTATTTTTCTATTTCTTTTCCGGGTATCGCACTCTATGACAACTATCTGCTGCCAGGTTCCTAATGTGAGTGTTCCATCAACTATTGGTACTGTGATAGATGGTCCAATCATGGAAGCTCTCAGGTGTGAAGATCCATTATCATCGTGCCAGGTGTCATGATGATGGTAGTGTGCATTTTTGGGGATTATTTTTTCCAAAAATAAATTCATATCTTTCTGTAATCCTGGCTCAAACTCAATAGTGGTGATAGCGGCTGTTGATCCGTGCACAAAAAGGCACGCCAATCCATTTTGGATTTTATTCTCAGTAACTATCGCTTGGGTATCCAGAGTGATATCAATAATATCACCCTGACCCTGTGTTGCAATGGATATGTAACTGGTAATGACTGCCATAGGCTATTCAATTTCGTCGATAGTGAGTGGATATTTTGATAAAGGTTCGCAACCATCTTTATGAATAACAATTGGATTTTCGTATCTGAATCCAATATTGTCCTGGGGGCACGCATACTGCATTGCACAGATTAACAATTCATTTTCCTGATATACGTGATCGGGATTGGTCCAGAACGGGAAAGGTCCGTCATTTAATCCGATGCGCCATTCATCGCCCATCATGCCTATGCCATGCTCAAAGCCTGGCACCATGTAATCAGCAAAGCCACGCTCTTCAGCAAAGGCCATCATCTGCTCTGCTACCAATGAAGGAGTTATCCCTGCTTTATATGTTGCAAGTGTTAGTTTGACAATATCAAGAAAATTTTGTGCATGCCAGCGTTGCCGGTCCATTACAGGGGCTATGAGATAGTTATGTGAATGATCCCCCAGACCTAACATAAACATTGCATGAATGTCAATCATCAGAGGTTCGCCCGCTTGCAATTTTTTGCGAGTTGCAGGGGTACATGCTCCCCCAGCAAGCCCCGTTCTGTATCCAGAAGCTATTTCATTTCCACCGGTATAACTCCATTCCCACTCACTGCCTTCTTTTCGCATGGCATACGCTGCAAGGCCTGCAATCTCAGTTTCGGTCATACCTTTCCAGCCTCCATTGCGTATGGCTTCATATACGGCTTTATGACCCACATCAACGATACGGGATGCTTCGCGGAATCTGTTAATGGTACCCTCATCTTTTATCATGGACAGTTTGTCAATTATAGTATATGCATCTACAAATTCATAATTGGGCAGTGCATCTTTAAACCGTTCATATTCATAGTGTGTGAGGTTGCCTTCAGGAAGATAATTGGACATCCCATTTTCTACACCAATTCTTCCCTTCTTATTCTTTAACAGGTCTTTGATATAATCAGCAATAAGTTCAATCTGATCCTGTCCACCCATCGGTACAAATCCAAAGATGTGGTCTTCATCAAGCCATGATTCATCGGCAATACGTGCGGCATCAATTACAAACGTAAATGCTGTGGGCATACCTTCCTGTGGTATGACAACAAAACTTCTCCATGGGCAGAATGCATCCAGAGTCCATGATAACGTTCGTAACCGTGAACCCAAATACACATCAATATTTTCTTTTGCCATTTCCTGCTGAATAGCTTCGATTCTACCCGGAAAGTTAATATAATATGGTCCTTTATTTTCCAATCGTGATGTCATAGACATTCCTCCGAATAATATATGTTGTATCAACATTGCTCCTGCCTGTCACAGAATCTAAACTTATACTGAGATCCTGAAATCATGTTCAGGATAGTTATGTATTTAATACTTTGCAGGTATTTGCGATAATACCTTGTTCAACCTGTCTGCTATGGCTGCCAATTTTAATGCTTTCACCATATTGCCTTTCAATTTTAATTTTCCCATCATAAGTGCCTTCTGCGATCCTAACTCAGCACGTGAGATCATTGCAAATGTCTGATAGTCACCGGTAATTCTAAATTCGGCTTCGGGAGGCTCGCCTTCCCCCAGCTCTAAGGTGTCTAATGC
>FMSI01045418.1_pt1 | contig 13970 bp, 15 predicted proteins | sample 1504471 | NCBI WGS metagenome assembly FMSI01 (sample SAMEA4475357, study PRJEB15587) | soil metagenome | biome: Soil; feature: Field | place: India | collected 2015-03-11 | depth 0 m
CCAAAGACATCAATCCAAGCGGCTCAAGCCACACCGAAGTGATTGGGCTTTTTATACGATAGCCTACTTCAGTGTGAACGTAAGCCCCTGTACAAATGTCATACGTTCTTTGCATAGAGCATCAGGAATATGTGGGAAAGGTGATGCGTGATAAATGGCCTTAAGCGACGCCTCATCCAGAAGCACCGAGCCTGATGATTGCACCAGTATAACCGATACTACATTCCCATATTTATCTATTGTAAATTTTACAAATGATTTGCCCTCTATGCCATCCTTTCGCGCAGATGTTGGGTATACTAATGCCTCCTGGATGCGCTGGCGTATCATATCAGTGTACCGCATGGTGATATCCCTGCTATCCTCATCGGAAACCATGTACTGCGACGCTGTGATCCCATCCTGTTGTTTAACAGGTTGTGCAGAATTATTTTTAAGTTTGGTTGTTTCTCCTGCAGTATCAATGTGCGGTAGCAGAGTTTGTGTATGCATGGTAACATTTAGTGTATGTCTTGGCATATCTGTGGTACTCCCCACAAATGATACGCATAGGAATACTCCATGCACTATCACCGAAATTAAAAATGCATAATACACAATGTTGCTATTTCTTACTGCCATTGTTGTATTCAGTACTAGTTGCTATCACTAAATCTTTAACCTCTGTTTGCTTGACAATATCAATCACCTGCACCACCACTCCAAGCTGTACTGTTTTATCAGCTTTCAGGATAACAGTTTTTGATGCAGAAGACAGTGAGACAAGCAGTTGTTTCAGCTCTGGTAACTCAACCCTTGTAGCATTGCAATAGATTGTACTGCTGTCAGTTATATGAATCATAATGTTATTGCGCTGTACAGCAACTGCAGAGTTTGCTTTGGGCAAGGAAACTTCAATGCCAGGATTTGCAACAAAATATGACGTGAGTGCAAAGAAAAGAAGCATCTGGAACACCACATCTATTAGGGGCGCGATGTTTAAATTAATAACCACCTTCTTTCTTCGCTCAATAAACAGCCGTTCAGCACTCATTGCTTTATCACCTCTAACATATCGCTGATTAACTCCTTTAACCCGCCAGTAACATCATCAATCCTGTCTTCAAAGTAATGGTATGCTATTATTGTTGGTATTGCAACAATTAAGCCTGCAGCAGTGGTTATAAGCGCCTCCCAGATGCCTCCAGCAAGCGCTGATGGATTAACCTGTCCCTGCATGTTCTGAATACCCATAAAAACCTTTATCATCCCTGTAACTGTACCAAGCAATCCCAAAAGTGGTGCAATATTGCCAATAATTGCAAGCCAGTTTAATCGCTGTTCCATATTTCTGACATAAAACGTTGCAAAACGCACCAGCTTATGTTCGGCTTCATGCAATTCATAATCAATCCTATAATCTTTATCAAGATCAAGTATACATGACATATCCTTTACTATTCCGGGGCATTGCAGAATAGTTTTTTTGTTAAGCGCACCACTGACAAACTGTTCTTTAAAAATATTAATTGAATCCCACACGTACGGCTTAGACTTTACCAGCACATACAGTCGTTCTATGAATATTGCAAGTGACAGCACAGAACACAGTAAAATAGGCCACATTACAGGGCCGCCCTTTTGAAATATTTCAAGCATATCCCTTACTCTTTACATTTTTTACTACTAATTGAATAGTATAGTAATAAATTGACAACTTTTTTACCAATTTTTTTTCATTTTCTGAATTTATTAAAAAATTCATTTACAATTAAATCTCACTCCTATTAATATATTCAGATGTTTTCCATAATTACATTAATGTCCCGATGCAGTACTGTGTTAAATTCACAAACACAATATGTACAGCAAATTCTTTGTTCTTTGTTACTTGGACTGTCACTATCTGTAACCGGTTGTAATCTCATGACATTGGGGCAATCCAATATATACAGAGAACCCCAATTACTTAATGATGGTTGGGAATACACTTGGGAATTTTCCATTGAAAATATTAATAAGGGCGATAGTAACTGGAACAAAGTAACATTGCCACTATCACAGCTAAAAAAACAATCAAATACTATATGGCTTCGTACAACATTGCCCGCAAATCTGCCAGTGCATCCTGCCCTTTATATCCGTGAACTTTACCTATCAGTCGTTGCGTATGTCGACCAGAACCCAATTTATTCTTTCTGGGACCTTGATATAAAATATAGTAGAGAATTTATTCCAAAAAAATCACACATTATACCTATCCCCAATTCAGTAGCTGGTAAAAAAATATATTTCAAGATACAGTCACACTATCCCCTTATTGGTATTACAGGCCCTGTATTTATTGGTTCAGAATACTCTTTGATAAAAAAAATTTTACTGTCTGACATTGACAATATCAGTATCGCATCCATTGCATTGATTATTGGAATCTTTGCATTAATGATTTTTATTGCCAACCGTAAACAATGGGCATATTTCTATTTTGGTATTTTTGCCTTGTTTCAGGTTTTATATATCACCAATTATACTTCCCTTCGAGATTTATTGCTCGATGCCCCTTTATTATGGATCTACTTTTGGTTGTTCTCCTCAGTATGGTCTACTGCTATGTTTATTGGATTTATAAAAGTAATATTCAATTATCCACATAAGTCAGTGTTAGGATTTTTATTCATAGCCAACGTGCTATATGCTATTTTTGAATCAATATTACTACTTTCAAGCATAGGTGAGTTTTTACTATCTGGAACCATTGCCAACAGTAGATTAATATTACAAGCTCGATACATTTTTCAATATCTGCTGGCATTCAATGTCATAGTAATACTTTTCACAATTGTTAAACAAATAAGGCAAGGAAATAGGGACGCTATCATATTACTTGCCGGGATTATTGTATTGAGTATAACAGTATTACATAGTGTTGCAGTGGCAATAGGTTTTTTTACAAAAGATTTTCATTCATATATTCACTGGGGGATATGTATACTGTTAATAGCACTATCAATTATTCTTATCAGACATTACACACTTATGCAGGAAAGCATTGTATTAAATAACGCTGATATGAGCATAGCACAGAATATTCAGCAATCAATTATACCAAAAAGTCCACCACGACAGAAAAAACTTATTATTGCATCTGAATATATCCCTGCCATGATTGTTGGAGGTGATTTTTTTGATTATGTTGCCATCAGTGACAATGAAACCGGAATCATCATTGCAGATGTTACCGGTCATGGGGCATCTGCGGCTCTTATTGCTTCCATGTGTAAAATAGCATTTCATGCATCAAGTGATCTATTTACCAACCCTCAAGCTTTATTAGAAAGAATTAATACTATACTTCTTGATAAAACTGCACACCAGCTTTTATCAGTGTTATACTTGTATATAAACACATTAACTAATACACTAATTGTATCAAGTGCAGGTCATCCACAATGCATTGTTGTTGATCGTATTTCAGGAAATCATAAGGAATTATATACCAGAGGCCGAATTATAGGAGCATTTGAAAAACTTAGTTGTATAAACAGTGTACATCCGTTAGACTCATCTCAACGTATTATAGTATACACTGACGGCATCATAGAAGCATTAAATTATTCTAAAGTTATGTATGGGGAAAATAACTTTATTAAAGCTATCCAACAGACAATACATCTTGCCCCTCATGAAGTATGTTCATATATTAAAAAAGATGTTCTTTCATGGGTAGGCAAAAATCTATCATTGATTGATGATATAACACTCATTGTTATTGATATAACAACATAGCAATCATATACTTCCCACAATCTTATCATTAAAAACACATCTATCACATTTGTTGCATTCTAATACTCTATACCCTGAAAAATTATACCACTATTACTATTGCAAATCACCTATACATTATTGTACATAATATTAATTATGAATAATATTTTCTATTCGATTTATTATCAAATAAATTATATCAAAATAAAAATATTTTTTTAATAATATAAAAAAATGTATTGAATAATTTTACAGTGTTGATTTACATTGAATGTGCTAAATAGCATTATAGCATATAGTATTTATTATATACCGTATTATGCTTACTACATAGCATGTGCTGAGATCTTTTAAGGTTTACCAAGGAGTTGTATATGGCAGTTATAAAAGAAAAAATCATGATAAAAAATACACCCCGCAAAGGACGGAAAAAATCATCATATCTGCCACCTGATTACAAGACACTGCAGGAAGTTATCGATGGAATTGAACGTGATTATATTCTTCATACTTTAGAGCTAACTAACTGGAACCTTCAAAAAACTAGTCGCGTTCTGGATATTGCACGCAACACACTGAAAGCAAAAATGAAGAAATATAATATTGATATGCAATAACAAAATCTACAAAAGAGCAAACACAATAAAACCCGAAACTATCAATACGCCTAAAAGAAGCGCTACGTAGACAAATAACATATTTTCATTGGTCTCTTCTTTTTTCTGTTCCTGTTTGTCAGTTTCTATCTTTACGTTTTCCTCTTCAATAATTTTCACCAAAACATTTTTTGCCACAAGAGCATAAATTGCATAACCACCTGTAGAAAGCGATATTTTATCTTTTATCCGCGCTTTAACAGGTAAATATTGTCCATCACTGGTTATTGCGTTGAACATGCGAGCAATTTTATCAGAGACGGGGTCTTTGCCGCTGAGCATTACTGTAATTTTTTCCCCTACTTTAATATCATTGATATACTTGCCCTTAACGGGGGAAACAATAACCGAACCTGGAATAACATATTCAACTTGTGACTCTATTTCACGCATTTTTAACTCATCAGGGCCCAGCACTTCTTCCTTTTGTTCCTTCTGGCCTGGCAAGTCCATTGGTATGTTCTCAATTTCCAGAGTTAAAGAAGAAGTTTTATCAATCTCAATCTGGCACTCAGCATTCTGAGAAAAGTATTTCCCTATTATTTCTTCAAACAATTCTGACACAATCTGTATATTCCCCACTTTAGCTGTGTCATATATATCATACCCTTCGATTGCATCAGCCAGATGATTTGTAAACTTATATGAATCTTCTGTAGCACCTCCTAAATCAGCCACAATATCACCAAATAAATTATAAAATTGCTTCCACGCATCAAATATACGAATCTTATTATATATATCACTATATGAGGTTACCAGTGCATTGATATTTATTATATAATTATACTCAACATTCAGGAAGATATAAAACGCTCCTACTTTACTTGACCTGAATCTGCCTTTGATCACGGCAACATCCTGTAAAATACCTGCAGCCATCTGGCGGGCTTTTTCCAGATTGCCATTAGTATATTTTAGTGCTTTGTTTATCAGTTGCGTCTGATCACTGAACGCATCATACTGGGTATTATCGGGCATTTAGATTTCAACCTCTTGCTCAGCTAAACTTTTTTCAATTATTTCATACTTTTTCTGAGGCGTTAAAGTGATAATACGTTTAATACACTGAACGACCTGTTCTTTATAATGAGCGGGGACCTCCAGTATGAAATAACCATTTTCAAGATTATTAATAATATGAACTTTATTCTCAGGAATTTTTAATCCCAGAAGTGGGCCGTAAAATTTTATAATGTATTCGGGTGAAATGTATTTAATGAATAACCTGGAAACACCCATCTTGATTCTTCTGACTGACTTGTACTGCTGGTATTTGGTTTTTATTAATTCATCAAAGGAGGAAGGGTTTTTAGCAATAATTATGGCAATTATATCTTCCTGCGATTCAAGAACCTGAATATAGCTGTAGAGATTCTTATATGAAGCTAAAAGCCCAAATAACGAATCATCCTCACTTTCTTTCTTTTTAATAATCTGCTTCATTGTTTTTAACAATACCAATTAATAATACAAACTTAGTATCAGCAACAAATTCAATTATACTAATCGTTGCATATTAATCAAGTATTTTACTAAATAGAGTAGAATACATCTGCCGTGTGTATCTTTCTTATAGCACGGATTTCATATAAACGTTTCAGCACCTCTAAAGCATCATTTTCAGATATATGCAGGAATGAAGCAATATCACCAATTGTTGCCTGCTTGTTTATTACACAATATTCAATAATATCTTTTTCCATTTCAGAAATAACTCCTAATGCATGGCATCCGTTTTTGCATAATCTATCAGTAATAATAATATAGCGTTGTTGCTGCTGTGTCATGCTAATAACCTGATTGACAACATATTCTACACTATCAGTAATATTGACAAGTTTGAGATAAAATGGGGTGGTATTTTTCTGCGATAGCTCTATTAATGGGACAATACATTCATCAACAAATGATGCATCAACCGAACGTATTCCATTAAAATCAATAGCAACAACTTCATGCTCAGTCAGATGGTTTAGCTTTTCATGAATTTTCTGCAATAACAGTTTGCCAACATAACGTGTGAATACATCATTGCTTTTACGGGTAACAGTAACAGAAGCCACTAATTTTTTAATTTCAATTACCATTATTTCATCCAACAAGTGTGATTGAAAATTGAGTGCCAGGGAAAGGTGGACAATCATCTTTTAAAAATATATAACTCCCCTTTGCTGAACGCCTGTGATGTAATACACTTATATATGCATTTTCCGAACGCAAAAAAATAGAACCTTTTAACTGCTCCATAATTGCATTCACCTGACACAAACCATATCCATACCGGCGTTTACTTGAAAGTGGAGTAGTCAAAACGGATTCTAGTAATCTTGCATGTGACATCGCTTTAATTTCGGGAATATATTCAAATGATCCGGGGATTCCTATTCCTGAATCTACAATTGCTATTCTGAAAATACGCTCGTTTAAATAGGAGTAACTCTGTATGGCAATAAAACCTGAATCAAGACTGTGCTCAAAAATATTCTGGCATATTTCTGAAATCACTGTAACAAGATAATCTACCATGGTCATTGTAAACCAGTGTTTTAAAATAACAAGAGCTCGTTTTCTAAATGTAGCTATAACTTTCGCGATTACCTTAACGCTTTCCTTTTCTTTTGCTGGTATTTCAATAACCTCAAGCAGTCGCGAAGAAGCCATACTTCGTTTAAGCTGTTTTTGCTTTTCAAGTGTTTCATCACAATCATATATATTGTGAGTGAAAAAATCCATCCTCACTGTATACTGTAATATTGGAAGAGGAATACGATACAGTGCCAACCTGTTACCTGTTAATCGAAGGTAATTACGCCCTAAAAGCAGCAGACATACTAACGAATAGGGATCAATAAATGTCACATTTGACAGATCAAGCCCTCTGATTTTTGTTGTAATAATATTCTGATATAAAGCAATAACAGTTTCAAAACTGAAAGGGTCTTTACACTGATCAGGAATTTGTATTATTGACACTGATAATCCTTTAGTACAATATGATAATGTGAAAACATATATATTCCTTATGAGCACCTCTATAAACTGCTTTTACAATTAAAAAACCAAAAAAGCTTTCAAATATACTTTGCCCACTAAGGAACTTTCTTAATAAATTAGTTTTCAAAAAATCCCTTATTTATTATAATCGACATTTTTTTAGTAATTTTCAATTTTTATAATTACTTATATAAGCAATTCCAATCTTTAATACATGCTATCAATTAAAACACATCACGCTACTTGATGATACTATTTACAAATGATATTTACTACATTATATTAATTCTTGCATTATTGTAGCCATGATGCAATAAAGTTGTAAAATGATATTTCATGGTGACAGCATCATTGCAAAAGAACACTATAAGGTACTCTGGAGCTATTACACAATGTGGTCGTTGAGTAAATTTAGCAAACATTTGGCTATACAATACGCTCATTTGGACACAATTGTGCTACAAGATGTGTCAAAATTACCAAGGTCAGCTCTGCGCGATTTGCATCGAAATGACTTTTAAGACAGTCTCAATAAAACATGATAAAGATATTGAACAATTAATTATGTTAAACGATAATGAAATTGAAACTCTTATAGCCAAGCTTAGAAGTAAATATGATGAATATGCAACAAAACACAGCTCCCGTTGGTTTAACAGGGAAGCTTTCGAAGAGCGCCTGCAAATAGCTCTGCGAAATAAGATTAATCTTGAGGCATTTATTGTAGCAGAAATTGCCCATTTTGAATCAATACGGAAACGTTATGAAGAAAAAAAAAGCGAAACATCGTTTAGCAAAAAAGTGGATGTATTAATAGAAGAGCTAACCGCAAGGATTAAAAAATACCCAAAGATCGAGTTTCACCCAAAAGCACATTTTGAGATAATGCACATGTATGGTGCATGTAATGAATTGCTTGAGTATTATTTCCCAGTTTTATGGCTAATACTTGAAGACCGAACCAAACTCTATGAATATGAACAGCAACTTCAGTATTTGTGTGCCCACAGTAGCACACGCTATTCTAAGCGAATAGAAAGCCATTTAACACTATTACAAATGCCCTCTGTGAAGTATATAGAAATAGAAAAAGACAAGAATGAGTACCTGAAACAATGTGCATTTCTTCTGCATGAAATTTTTCTATGGCTTGAGACTATACTGCCTCTTTACAGCAATACCCAAAGCATCTCATTTGCCAGACTATATGTGCATGAGGACAAACGGAAACACATAATCATGCTATTTAACAATGATACACCACAATCTGCAATAAAAAAGATACAGAATTTTGTTGCAGGAATTATTGAAGACTTCAGGTTACAGGCTTTTAAAAAAGACTAAATTTTCCGAATGCATATGAGAGTTACATCATCCTCTAATAGTGCATATCCAGTAAATTCATACATGCTGCCACATAATGAGTGTAACAGCTCCACAGGATTTTCATGTGCAAATGCAATGATATGCTCTTTTAACCGAGCATCTCCATAAATTGTGCGCGTTTCCAAATTAATTGATTCAGTTAAGCCATCGGTATATAGTAACAGCATATCCCCTTTATCTAACACTATATTACAATCCTCATATACCATATCCTCAAATACACCTATTAATCCCCCGGTGTTCCCAAGCTCTTCTATAGCCTTAGATTTTTTTTTATACCAATACAATGGCGGATGACCACCAGATGCAATAATTATGTTTCCATCAGGTAAAAGCCTGCATATAACTGCTGTTGCAAAGTAAAATAACCCTTTCCCATCAACAACCATTTGTCTGTTAACTTTTTGTAAAACTAACGCAGGCGATTGTTCATGGTAACTGAACGTACGAATTAATGTCCGTATAGCATTTCCAATATAAGATGATGCAATCCCATGGCCTGACACGTCACATAATACAATCTGGAATACATCCTTATCAACATAAAAACCATCAAAAAAATCACCCGAGATGTCTTCTGCTGGTAAAAACGTAGAAGCAATTTCATACCCTTTAATGTGTTTAAATTTAGGCAGTTGAGCAACCTGAATTTGGCGAACCTTTGATATTTCATCATGGTATAATTTATTTTGTTTCTGGACATACTCATGTATCTCAATTCTGCTTATTACTATCCGTAGGATCTCGGCCAATAATCCAATAAGATTTTTTTCATCAGGGTTGTATCGGGTATTACTAATAAAAAACACATATCCGTATTGTTGTAACGATATGCACGCAACATACACTTTAGTATGTGATTCAAAGAAAAAAGAAACCAGTTCAACATTATTTTGATTAATCACCTTATGGAGCTTGGGGACAAGAGATTGCCAGGATTCATGTGAGATTAGTTTTAATACAGTATATTTCCCAGTCTTAATTGGACTGAACACAAACAAACCATCAAGTTGAATGATATATTTAATGTGGAGTAGCAATGCTATCACGGTGTCTACATCATCAATTTTAATACACTTCTTTATAAAATCATTAAGCTGCAACAATCGTTTTTTTATGTCTTTCTGATACTCAAGTGAATGTTCAAGCTTACGTTTAATCTCAATCATCAAAGCACAGCGACGCAATTTTGAAAACAAAATAAACTTGTTGAAAGGCTTCAATATGTAATCCATCACTCCTATACTATATGCTCTTACAAGTGTTTGTTCATCATTGGTTGAAGTTAATATATACAGAATAATATCTTCATACTGATTCTGGTTTCGTATCCATTTACACACATCAAGGCCATGAGCATCAGGCAGGAGTAAATCTATGATAGCAATATCCGGCTTAAATTCTTCTATTACATTCTGGAATTCCTTAAATGACGTTGTACATCGAACAGTATAGCCAGCTAACATAGAGGTAAGCATTTTCCCAATAAAAGGGTCATCATCCAGCACAAGGATTTTAATCGGTTCAACTTCCATAGTCTTTTTCCGTCTGCAAATATCCCTTTATACCCTTTCAATAATAATTTTTCAAGTGTATTTTTCCAAATATATACGTGCATACAAATCATATTACTATATGAACTATCGCCAAAATAGTAAAACTTTTATTGAAATTATTTACATTTTGTTGTAGATATACTTATATAAAATTTCACAGCAACTTTACATATAATAGGTAAAACAAATTATTCGGTATTCATTATCTGGAGGTACACGTATGCTGTATGTGTATAGTATAATAATAATTATTGTAGTAATTTTGTTAAAGCGAATGATTAAAATAGTTCCTGATGATTCCATCTGCATTATCGAAAAAAGTATGCGATATAATACAACACTAAAGCCTGGCTTTCATATTATTAGCCCTTTTGTTTCAGCACGTATTGTGCCGGTTGAAAAGCGAGAAGGTGTGCCCGTATCTCAGGAAATTATTTTTGGCGATAGTTCCCGTCAAAAAATTTCCGTGAAAACAACATTCCTGTTATGGGACCCCTACACTCCATTTTTCACTTTTGAAAAGTTGGATGAAGAGATGAGCAGGAAAGCACTACAGGAAGTTGTAAAAATTGCCGCTAGTTTCACAAAATCAGATTTTGAAATAAATTTGGATACAGTGAAGAAAAAATGTCTTGAAACATTAAACCTGTTTGGGGAAGAGTACGGTATTGAATTTACAAGCGTAGATATTTCAGTATGATAGCTGTTCAGAAATTAGCCAAACGATTTGGGAACACACTCCTTTTTGAAGATGTAACCTTTACAATTGGCAATAAGGAAAAAGTAGGACTTGTTGGCCGTAATGGCCTGGGCAAAACAACATTGCTCAAAATCATAGCTGGCATTGAACAGCCTGACGAGGGTAGTGTAACCATTCCCCGCCATTATACCATTGGGTATATGTCCCAGCAGCTTCACTTTACAAAGCAGGTAGTGCGGGATGAGGCATTATCCCTTCTGCCTGAATCCGAACAGCATGAATACTGGAGGGCTGAAAAAATTTTGTCTGGATTAGGTTTTGACAGTGATGATATGTTTAAAAAGGTATCAGAGCTATCTGGCGGTTTTCAGGTGAGGCTACAGCTTGCAAAAACACTGATACTCAACCCCGATATGCTGCTTCTGGACGAACCTACCAACTATTTAGATATCACCTCAATACGCTGGTTATCCCGCTTTTTACAAAACTGGAGAGGCGAACTTTTGTTCATCACCCACGACCGCGGTTTCATGGATTCTATTGTTACCCATACACTTGGGATTCACCGTAACAGGATAAAAAAAATAAAAGGCAACACCGAACAGTTTTATGAGCAAATAGCGCTTGAAGAAGAAATATATGAAAAAACCCGCATCAACGATGAACGCAGGCAAAAAGAAATAGAAGAATTTATTTCTCGTTTCAGGGCAAAAGCACGGCTGGCTAACCTGGTACAATCCCGAATAAAAACTATTGAAAAGATGCAGAAACGTGAAAAGCTAGTGCCTTTAAAGAATTTGGATTTTGAATTCAGGTATAAGCCTGTATCAGCAAAATATGTTGTGCAGGTTGATTCCATCTCATTTGAATATGATGAAACGCCTCTTATACAAAACTTTTCGTTTTCAGTTGCTGCTGGTGACAGGATATGCATCATTGGGCCAAACGGCAAAGGTAAAAGCACATTGTGTAAACTACTTGCTGGTACTCTTCAACCACAATCAGGAACCATTACAAAAGCACTGGGTGTTGAGATTGGGTACTTTGAACAAACCAACATTACTACCTTAAACCCTAATGCCACAATTGAAGATGAGATAGCTTATAGTGACCCCGACAATAACAAGCAGAGAGCCCGTAGCATCTGTGGTTCTCTTCTTTTTGAAGGCGATGACGCACTGAAGCCTGTCGCTGTCCTTTCAGGCGGTGAAAAGAGTCGCGTTCTTTTGGGTAAAATTCTGGTTAAGCCAAGTAATCTTCTTATCCTTGATGAGCCTTCTAACCACCTTGATATGGAAGCCTGCGATGCACTTCTTGAAGCACTGGATAGCTTTGACGGTGCAGTGATACTGGTTACTCACAATGAATTATTGCTGAGAGCTATCGCTCAACGATTAATTATTTTTCAAAATAACACCATAAGCATTTTTGAAGGCGACTATGAACGCTTTTTAGAAAAGGTTGGCTGGTCCAGTGAATCTGATGTTCATAAAACAGAAGATGCCAATCAATTTGAAAATAAACGCAATAAAAAAGAACTGCGTAAACTGCGTTCACAATTGCTGCAGGAAAAACAGAATGAATGTAAGCCTTTGCAGGAACGTATTGCAGACCTGGAAAAAACAATTACTCACTATGATAATCTCCTCAAACAATACAATGCTGATATTATCATGGCGTCACAATCACAGCACAGCAGCGAAATACAACGTTTGTCAATTGAAATTAACAAACTGGAAAAAACATTACTAGGCCTATATGATGAACTTGAAGAGCTTATAGAATTGTATGAGGAAAAAAACCGGCATTATGAACGATTAATACAAGAATATGTTTAGTACACACTGAATTGTATTATTTTTTGTTTTCAATGATATATGCATCATCTTCTGTATGTGAGAGAAGTGTGTACTATGCTCGACAAATCATTGCTTTTTATTTTTCAAACTTTTGACTGCATTTTCTATTACTGTTCGCAACTCATCGGGAGTAAATGGTTTGGGGATATAATCAAATGCCCCTGCTTTGAGTGCCTGCCGTGCTGTTTCTACCGTAGCAAAACCGGTAAATATTATGACAATAACTTCAGGATACCGTTTCTTAATTTCTTCTAAAAGTTGCATTCCATCCATGCCTGGCATCATAAGATCCGTTACTACAATATCATATTTTTTCTTTTCTAGATAATCCAGAGCAGTATTCCCCGAATAAGCTGTATCCACCTCATAATCTAACTTCTGCAATACCCTGAGGCAGCTTTTTAGTACAATATCTTCATCATCCACTAACATAATTTTTGCAAGTACATCTTTCATGGTTTATACCTGTTATGCTTTTTGAAATACTGAATATTCTTCCCTGTTTTTGGACAAAGGAAATGTTATGGTGAAAACAGTACCCTTGCCTATCTCGCTTTGTACATCAATACTTCCATGGTAGCGTTTAATAATACCATACGTTACTGCAAGCCCAAGACCAGTGCCTTTCCCCTGTTCCTTTGTTGTAAAAAAAGGGTCAAATATTTTATCTAAATGCTCCTCCTTTATCCCTGTGCCAGTATCTGCTAAAATTATGGTGATACTATCATTATGGAAATTATATCTCGTCTTTACTGTCAGGGTTCCTCCTTGCGGCATGGCATCTGCAGCATTCATAGCAAGATTATTAATAACAGACTTAAATTGATTCTCATCAATATACATATCAGGAACATCTGGATCCAGCTCTTTATTTATCACAATATTATGGAAGTTTACATGTTTTTCAAGTATATTCAGGACTTCATTTATTAGAATATTAATATTTTTCCGCTTTATATCTGGCTTAGTTGAACGGGCAAAATCTAAAATATTACGCACTATATCCCTGCAACGCAGCGTTTCTTTAATGATAACTCGCAAGTCCTCTTCAAAATCTGTATCTTTTAAA
>FMSI01000485.1_pt1 | contig 13952 bp, 13 predicted proteins | sample 1504471 | NCBI WGS metagenome assembly FMSI01 (sample SAMEA4475357, study PRJEB15587) | soil metagenome | biome: Soil; feature: Field | place: India | collected 2015-03-11 | depth 0 m
GGGGGCAGCTTCACGCCGTACAGCTAGCCAAGGGGTTGTCGCCTCCGCAGCGGGCGCAAAGAGATTGTGGGAACAGCCACTAACAGGCACAAGAGTGTAACATCATCTTTTTGGGCCTTTTGCGCGTTTTTGCGGCAATTTCTTTCCTCCGCGCCCGCGGCGGTAAACAACCAACCTACGACCCGCCATTCTTCGCCTGCAAAAAGCGCGTCACCAACCCCGGCAGGTTGGCTAGCGGCCCGGTGCGTACCCGCGTGTGCGGCAGCGAATCGAGGAATTGCTGGCCGTACTTCTTGGTCAGCAGCCGGCGATCGAGCACCACCACAATCCCGCGATCGTCACGCGACCGGATCAGGCGGCCAAAGCCTTGCTTAAAGCGCAGAATGCTCTGCGGGACACTGTACTCGCTGAAGGGGTCGGCGAATTGTTCGCTGCGCGCCGCGACAATCGGGTCGGTCGGCACGGCAAAGGGCAGTTTGGTAATCACCAGCACCGACAGCGCATCGCCAACCACATCCACCCCTTCCCAGAAGCTGTTGGTGCCGAGCAAGACCGAGCGGGGAAACTCTTTCAGCCGGTCAACCAGCGCCCGCCGCGAGCCGTCGATCCCCTGCGCCATGACGCCGATCCCGTGATCTTCGAGCGTCTCTTGAATCGCGGTGTAGGTCTGGCGCAGCGCATTCGAGGCGGTAAACAGCGCCAGCATCCTCCCGCCGGAAGCCAGCGCCAGTTCGATGATCGCCTGTTCGATCATCTGCTGGTAGCCGCGCTGGTTCGGTTCGGGAATATCATTGGGAATATACACCAACGCCTGCTGCTCGTAATCGAACGGCGAATCGAGCATCAGTTCTTGGCCCTCGGCGAGACCGATCCGGCTCTTGACAAACGCGAAATCGCCGGCAATGCTCAAGGTTGCCGACGCGAGAATACTCGTCTGTTTCTGGGTAAAGAGCTGGCTCTGCAAGATTTCAGCCACGCTCAGCGGCGCGGCAGTCAGCGTAAGCGTATCGCGCTGGCGGTCATACGTCAGCCAACAGATGCTGTCGTCATCGCCGAAGATTACGTGGCCGCTGCGCACGCGGGCATCGGTGGCAAACCGGCGTAACACCTCGGTGCGCACCAATACATCGACAAGCTCGCCGCTCGTCTCGTTCAGCTCGCGCACCTGCTCTTCGATCACGGCCAGCTCGTTGCCGATTGCCGCCAGCATATCGCTCAAGTTCTGCCATGCCCGCTCAATCTCTTGCCATTCGGGCCGTTGCCGCACCCCCTTGGTCAACCGCAGCCGCGGGTCATACTGCCCCCCCGTTTCGGTATCAAGCTGGACGAAACGGGTGAGCAGGTTAAAACACTCGTACACTGCCGTGCGGGCGCGGATCAAGGTCGGGCGCATACGATCAATCGCCGCCGCAATCCGCTCGCCGGCTGCGCCCCCGCCCCCCAGCTCGGTCAAGACCACCGGCAACTCACTGAGCAAGCCGCTTACCACCTGCGCCCCGCCGGTCTGGAACAGATCATCGAGAAACTTGAGCAAGCCGGCTTGATCGAGATTAAAACTGAGCTGATCAGTGGCGACATCCTCTAAGTTGTGCGCCTCGTCGATCACCAGATGGTCGTAGGGCGGCAAGACTTGCGAAGCGGCGGCCAAATCGGCGATCAGCAAGGCATGGTTCACCACCACTACATGAGCCGCCTCGGCGGCGCGGCGGGCGCGGAAGAAGTAACACTCGCGGAAGTGGGGGCAACGCGCGCCGGTACAAGTCTCAACCGACACATTCACCTTATTCCACGCCGCTTGCTCGCGATCAACCAGCGGCAGCTCAGTGCGATCGCCGCTGGTGGTCGTCGGCAGCCAGAGTTGAATCTTGAGCAGCGCGCGCACCTCTTCGATCGCCAGATTCTCGCTGCGGCGCAGCTCGTGATACCGCTTGAGACAGAGATAGTTGCTGCGCCCCTTCAGCAACGCCGCCCGAAAGGCGGGCAAGCCAGCGGCGGCGAAAATGCGCTGCAAATCGGGAATATCTTTGTTGTAGAGCTGATCTTGCAGGTTGATCGTGTTGGTCGAGATGACCACCCGCTCGCCGCGTTGCACCGCGTACATCGTCGCCGGCGCCAGATACGCCATGCTCTTGCCGGTGCCGGTGCCGGCCTCAACGATCAGCGGCTCGCTCTGGTTAAACGCCTTCGCCACGGCGCGCGCCATCTCAACCTGCGATGGGCGCGGTTCGTAACCGGAAAAAGCGCGGCCAAAGGAGCCATCGGGGCCGAAAAACGTGCTAATCGCCGCAAGGTCGAGCGGGCGGGCATCGCCGGTCGGGCGCAACGGCGGCAGATCAGGGGCGAGCGCCTCTGCCGGTTCGGGCGGAGCGGCGATCGGCTCATGGAACGCATTACGCGCCTTCTGGCGCAACGCCTCTTCAAACAGATCGCGCAGCGGCAAGCCAATCTTGCCCATCAACCGCACAATCTCGCCCAACGTCGCCAGATCGAGCTGCAACATGCGCTCGGTCAATTCAGCAAAGAGCTGTGCCGTCACCTCGGCGTCGTTGAGGGCGCGATGCGCATCGGGATGGGGAATGCCGAGCCGGGCGGCCAGCGCCGAAAGCTTATAACTCGTCGCCTGCGGCAAGAGCAGCGTTGCCAGATCGAACGTGTCATACACCGGCTGGTTGAAATTCATGCCCTGCGCCCGCAGCATGGTCAGGTCGAAGCCGATCGAATGGCCGACAATCGGGCGATTGCCGATAAAGCGGGCCAATTCGGCGCCAATCTCGTTAAAGCGGGGCGCTTTCGCCAGCGCCGCCGGATCGATCCCGGTCAAGCGGGTAATCTTCAGCGGCACCGATTGGCGCGGGCGCACCAGCCGCTCAAAGCGGTCGAGAATCTCACGCCCGCGAAACGTAACCGCAGCGACCTCGATAATTTCATCGAGGCCGCTCTGCAAGCCGGTCGTTTCGACATCAATCGCAACGTAAATGCGGTTATTCATGGGTACATCGCTCGTCTGCCGGGCAGATGGTTGCCGGTCGGTTTAGAGCAATTGTACCACGAGGGTCACGGTGACGCTAAAAACGGCCCGACCTGCGCCATAAACGCTTCCGGCTGCTCGTCTTGCACCAGCAGGCTGGCTTGGTTGATCGTGACTACCTTGGTCGCCACCCGCGTCCGCACAAAGTTGCTGGCTAAGGCTAACGGGCTGGTCTTCGCGTCGCTCCCCCATACCACCAGCGTGGGTTGCGGCAGCGTCGCAAACGTAGGCGCAATATCGCAATTGAGCAGGCCGCTGAGGAAGCAGATCGGCGCGTAGTACGCGCCGGGGCGGCGGCACGTCTGGTAGAAGCCTTCCAGCCGGTCTGGAGTGATGTTATCTGGGTTAGCGTAGGCTTGGCTAGCAAGGAAGATGCGGATACTGGCGCGAGTGGTGAGCGCCTCGTAGAGCACCCGCCCGAACGGGCTGCGCAACAACTGGTAGACCGTGTACGCCGCGATGCCGGGGCCGCGATCAAGCTGGCCGATCCCGGTTGGACAAATCAACGCCAGCCGGCTTACCAACTGGGGCCGGCGCGCGGCAGCCAGCACTGCATAGGCCGCGCCGAGCGAACTAGCCACCAGCGCCGTTGGTTCGCCGATCCGGTCAAGCATTGCGGTGATCAGATCGACATAGATTGCAGCGCGGTACCGCCACGGCGGGCGGCTCGAATTGCCATATCCGAGCAGATCGAGCGCATGGACGGCAAACTGCCGGCTCAACCGTTGAAACGGCTCGCGCATCTCGAACGCCGATGCCGCCGCATTGATGCTATGGATCAGCAGTACTGGCCGGCCAGTGCCTGCTTGATATGTAGCAATCTGCTGATCGCGCCAGCTAACGTAGGTGGGGGCCACCGGGAGCAGGGGTAACGCAGAGTCTTGCGCCATACAACATCTTCCTGTCTGTTGTTTACCGGTAGGCAAAAGTGCAGATCACGCTGCTATTATGCGCTAAAATCGAATGAAATGCAACAATCTGTTTTATATGCAAAGAATGCACAGGAAAGCAATGCGGGGTATAATGCGGAGAGATGTTGCGAGCTATGTCGCGAGCTATGTCGCAGCAGGACACGCCTGCATTGGTAAACTACGTGGTGAGCAGCGGTTCGGCTCTTCTCCTTAATTATAGATGGTAGCGTTACTGGCAGCCTGTATGCAGGCGAACGGGAAGCGCGGGCCGCTGGGCTGCATCACGGGATATGAGCCATTCCCGCGGGCGGCCCGCCCGCGCCCCAACTATCACGGAGCGCGGGCCGCTGGTCTGTATGCCAGTCTGAACCGTCGCAAAACGATTCGCGCACGCAGTGCATAAACGAGTAAGATAAGGATCCGGTGTATGTCTTCGCCCACGCGCTTCGCGCCAGCGCCACTCGATTCGTATGCAGTCAAAGTCACTTACGGTCTCGCGTATGTTGGCGGTTTGCTGGTATTGCCGCAATTATTCGCGTATCTCGCTAATCTCCGCTGGGACGGCTTGCAGGTGCCGCTGGGGTTAGCGGCGGCGCTGGCCCTGTTTCTCTTGCTGAGTTACGCCTTTCAACCCAAAGCGTACCGGATTGACCCCGATGCGCTGGTAATTGAGCGGCGCTGGGCGCCGGCAGTGCGCATCCCGTTTGATCAGATCAGCGGCGTATCGCTGGCCACCGCGCTGGCCGATATGCCACGATTTGGGTTGCGCTTCGCCTTCAACGCTGGCGTGTTCGGTTATCAGGGGCCGTTTCACCTCGACCCGTATGGCCGCGTGGCGCTCTTTGCCACCAACCGGCAACGTCTGGTCGCCATCTCGCGGTACGATGCGTCGGTGGTGATCATGAGCCCTGACCGGCCCCGCGATTTTATCGTTGCCCTCAATGAGCAACGGCTCGCTTCAGCCACCAAACGCTTGCAAGAGTTGGCGGAGGTAAGCAATGCGCTTTAGCGCCCTGAGCCAACTCCATCTGCGTTGCCGCTACGAGCAATTCATTCCCGGCGCGCTGCACCCTGATGGCCGGCGGTATTTGCCGCAGGTGGTGGTAACGCCGCTAGACGCCGGCCCTGACACTGCCCCAGACACCAAGCTGTGGCTGGTCGATCGCCATCACCGCGTCGATCCAGAATTGGCAGGTCGCGTGATCAGTGCCCGCCTGCTCTGCGCGCTCAGCGCGGTACAACTGCAAACCCCGCCGTTCCGCGCCGGGTTCACGCCGTCGCCGCACAGTGCTCCAGCCGCGCCGTTAAGTGAACCCATCGTCTATGGCCGGGTCGCTGCGGTCTTAGCATGGGAAGTGCAGCGTGAACATCTGCCGTTCGAGACGCTCTACACTGAATTAGTGATTGCGTTGGCTGATGAGGCGACGATCGGCTTGCGCACGACGCTCAGCGCGCCGCGGATCGCCGATCTGATCGGCAGCGATCTCCTCAGCGCGGGCGATTGGATCGAGGTGCGCCGGTCACGGATCGACATTTTGGCGTTGGAACCCATCAACGTCGCCGCTTCCCCTATCCGCATGCCGCAAACCCCATCGTAGGGGTACAGCACGCTGTACCCCTACGATGGGGTGTACCCCTCGCCGTGCGTCACGCCTCCGTCACCGTACCGTTGCACGCGCCACTCCACGCCGGCGCCGCATCGCATAGCCGTAATAGCCCATCAACTCTTCCATCACGCTCGGCCACGACCGGCGCTCGGCAGCGGCCCGGCCCGCCAACCCTTGCGCCATCCGGCGGGTATCATCGGCGAGTAGCTCGCGCAGGCGAGCGCGCAAATCGGTGGCGACGCCGGGAGTAAACAGGTAGCCATTCTGGCCGTGCTGCACCAGATCAATCGCGCCACCGGCCCGCGCCGCCACCACTGGCAGCGCCGAAGCCATCGCCTCTTGAATCACCTGACCGAAGGTGTCGGTATCGGACGGGAAGACGAACGCATCAGCGCTGGCATACGCCGCCGCCAACGCTTCTCCCTTCAGATAGCCGGTAAAATGCACCGGCAGGCCGGCGCAGCGTCGCTGCAGTTCGGGCCGGAAGGGGCCATCGCCGACGATCACCAGCCGCGTATTGGGCAGGCCGCGAATCGCTTCGGGCAGCAGTTCGACCCGCTTTTCGGCGGCGACGCGGCCAACGTACAGCACAATGCGCTCACCGGGTTGCGCCCCGACCGCTTCACGCCATGCCTCGCTGCGGTGGCGGGGATGGAACCGCTCGACATCAACCCCGCGCCCCCAAATCCGCAAGCGGCGAAAGCCGGCTGAGCGAAGAACGCGCAACGTAAAGCTCGACGGGCAGAGGTTGATCTGGCAGCGGTTGTGGATCCAGCGCAGCCACGCATTGACGCCGTGCTGCAAAAAGCCGAAACCATAGTGCCGGCTATACGCGCCGAAGTCGGTATGGTACGAGGCGATCAGCGACAAACCGAGGCGCCGCACAATGCCGGGCACAATCGCCCCCAACACCACTGGCCCTACTAGGTGCACCACATCGGGCTGAAAACTGCGCAGGCGAGCCGTCAAGCCGGGTTGGGGCGGCGTCAATTTTACTTCAGGATACATCGGCAACGGCATCCCGCTGAGCGGCACAATTTCAGCACCAGCATAGCTCGCCGGCGCGCCCTGCGGCGCAAACAGCACCGCCTCATGACCAGCGCGCTGCAAATGTTCCAGCAGCCGGCAAAGGGTGGTCGTCACGCCATTCACGTCAGGCAGAAACGTTTCTGCGATCAGCGCCACACGCATGGCATCAACTCCAGACGAAAAGCGGACATCCTACAATGTTGCCGGCACAATACAATGCGGGTGTTAAGCTGGTATGCGCTCAGCGTTAAGTGTGCGCTAACCGCCGGCTAAATCTCGTACAGCGATAGCCATCTATGCTATCACCGGTTGCGATAAGCCGGTATAATAGTAAGGGTGAGGCTTCCCTCGCCCTAGATACGGACACGCAACCGGCGAGACATCCCTCGCCCCTAGGTATGGCATCTTGGATGGAGGACACACCACTATGGCCGACGCAATGGCGGCTAGCCGCGACGCTTGCCACCAACGGCTGGCAACGATCTTTCCTGCCGGGGCGCTGGTCTGGATTGAAGCCGAAGAATATGATGCTGACGGCATGTTCTGGCGTGTAACTTTGCTCTCCCGGAATACATCTGGTCATTGGGAACGCCAACGGTACCGTTACGATATACCGACCGAAGTTGTCTTCTTTATGGGTTCGACCCCAATCAGCGATGAGGAAGCAGCTCGCATCCGGCGCACTGCGCTGCGGCTGCCTACCGGTCGCACCCTGCAAGCGAGGGCCGTATGACCTTACAACCAATGGACTCACCGCGCCGGTTTGGCAAGCGCAGCCTGATCGCGCTCGCGGTGCTGGGCGTGTTGCTGTTGCTCATTTTGCTGGCGCTGAGTATGGATGCCGGCGAGCAGACCCGCTTCCTCACCGGCGGCGGCAGTGTGCTGGTGCTGGCGCTGCCCGCCTTTCTGGCTGGCGTGCTTAGCTTTCTCTCGCCATGTACGCTGCCCATCTTGCCGGCCTACTTTGCCTTCACCTTTCAGGCCAGCGGTCATGGGCGGGCGCGGGTCGCCACCATGGGCATCGCCTTCTTCCTCGGCCTTGCCACCACGATGACCTTGCTCGGCGCTAGCGCCACCGCCCTCAGCGGCTTGCTCTTCGCCAACCGCAGCGCCCTCACGTTCTGGGGCGGGCTGGTTATCATCGCCTTCGGCATCATGGGCATGCTCGGCAAAGGCTTCGCCGGCCCCCAACTGCAAGAGCGTCCGGCTGCCACCTTCGCCGGTTCGTATCTCTATGGCGCAACCTTCGCCCTTGGCTGGACGGCATGCGTCGGGCCGATTTTGGGCGCGTTGTTGACCCTGCTGGCCGCCACCAGTGACGTTGCTATCTTGCAAGGAGCCGTGCTGGCGTTTATCTACTCGCTGGGGCTAGGGCTACCACTCATTCTGATCGCCACCTTCTTCCAGCGGCTCGGCGCCGGTTCGCGCGCATGGCAATTCCTGCGCGGGCGCGGGTTCACCGTCAATCTGTTCGGACGCGAACTGTTCTTACATACGACCAGCCTGCTCAGCGGTGCGCTGATGGTTGTCATGGGCCTGCTCTTGGCGACCGGGCGGCTGGAATGGATTTCTCAGCAAGCGAATGCCACCCCCATGGCGCAGTGGTGGGTCGAAATTGAAGCAGCGATTGGCCGGCTGTTTGGGCTTTGAGGACGTATGACGGATATACCCATTCGCGCTGCCGGTTGTGTTGTGCTGGCCCGTGATGAAACAGGCCGGCAGCTTGTCTTATTGATTCAAGATCAACAAGGCGTCTGGACATTGCCCAAAGGCCATGTTGACAATGGCGAGAGTGATGAAGCAGCGGCAGTGCGTGAAGTCGCCGAAGAGACCGGTATTCACTGCACGCTGGCCGAGCGGCTCGAACGGGTGACCTATCCGGTGTACCGGCGCGGGCGCTGGCGCGACAAGCAAGTCACCTTCTTTCTGGCCAGCGCCTCACCCGAACCGCCGATCCCGGCGCTGGCCGAAGGGATTCGGGCCGCAGCATGGGTGCCGCTCAACGACGCCATCCGTCAGATCGGCTATCGCCAGTTGCGCGTATTGCTCCAGCGCGTGGCGCGCCGGGTAGGGCAGGGATTGGGGAGTGGCGAGTAGGGAAGGGCGCATGCATTCATAAGAGATAACAGACTCCCACAACCGATGAACGATGTCGAACAACGAAACCATCTCACTCCCGCCCCTTCTCGCATCCCGCAAGCAGACGTGCTATAATGCAACATACGGCGCGCCAGCATGCCCGCGCTCAACGCTGAGCGCCAGCGCCTTGATTGTTGCGCAAAGCGAATTGTGTTAAGGATACCACCGTGAAAGTTACGACCGAAAAACAGCCAAAGAGTCTCATCTCATTGCAGATTGAAATCGACCGAGATCAGTTCGAGCGCGGTCTCGATCAGGCGGCGCGCCGTCTGTCGCAGAAGTTTCCCATTCACGGCTTCCGTCCCGGCAAAGCGCCTCGCTTTATTATTGAACGCACCTTCGGGCGCGCGGCGCTAATCGAAGAGGCGACCGAGGATCTGATCAATAACGCCTTCAAGAAGGCCATCCAGCAAGAGCAGATCGAAGTGATCGGCCCGCCGGCCCTCGAACGGATCGACTCGCTGGAGCCGTTCATCTTTACGGTTAAGGTGCCGGTGCCGCCAACGGTTACGCTCGCCGATTACCGCAGCATCCGCGTGCCGCTGAACGTCGAGCCGGTGACCGATCAGATGGTCGAGCTTGAGCTTGAGCGCATGCGCGAAGAACACGTCATCTTGCAAGAGATCGACGAGCCGCGTCCGGCCCAGCAAGGCGACCGGCTGCGGGTGCTGCTCAGCACCACGGTTGAAGGCGACGAAGGTGAAGCCGAGGCCGGCGACGCGTCCGAAGCTGAGTCTGAGGCTTCCGGCTCGGAAGAGCAGCTCGACCTTGAGCCGAACCGGCTGGTGGACGAGCTGTATCAAGGGCTGATCGGCATGAACGTTGGCGAGAAGAAAGCGATCGTCGCCACGATGCCCGACGATCATGCCGAAGAGTCGATCCGCGGAAAGCAGGTGAAGTTCAAGGTTGAGGTGCTGGGCATTCAGCGCCGGATCGTGCCAGCGTGGGAAGAGCTGCCGGGTCTGGTGAATTTCACCGGTACGCTCGATGAGCTGAAGGCCAAGGTGCGGGCCGATCTCGAAGAGGCCGAGCGCCGCCGCGCCGAGCAAGCGTTGCTCAACGCCTACCTTGAGCAATTGGTCGAGCAGACCACCTTCGATATTCCTGATGTGATGATCCGCGATCTGGCGCACTCGATGCTGCACGACCAAGAGCAGCAATATGCGCGCTACGGCATCACCCTCGAGCAGGTGTTGCAGTATCGCGGCATTACCCACGATCAGGCGGTTGATGAACTGCTGCCCGAAGCCGAACGGCAGACCAAGGTGACGCTGGCGCTCAGCGAGGTGATTAAGCAGGAAGGGTTGACCGTCACCGACGACGAGATCGCAGCCGAGATCGAGCGCATTCTGGCCGACTACGAAGAGGAGCGGCGGCCACAACTCAAAGAGATGCTCAACACTCAACTGCGCTCCTCGGTCGCGAATGTGGTGCTTGATAAGAAACTCCGCGCTCGCCTCACCGAGATTGCCCGCGGCGAACCGAGCGCAGCGCCGGACGCTGAACCGGCCACCGAAGCGACTGCAACGGAAGATCAATCCAGCCGTGCAACAACTGAATCGTGAGGAGTACCGTATGAATTGGTCAACGCGCTATAGTCACGACTGGCGCAGCATGCCGAGCCCGGAATGGCTCTCGCAACGGCCGGAATTGCTGATTCCGATGGTGGTCGAGAGCACCAGCCGCGGCGAACGCGCCTTTGATATCTATTCGCGCTTGTTGAAAGAACGAATCGTGATCTTGGGCACGCCAATTGACGATCAGATCGCTAATCTGATCGTCGCCCAGTTGCTCTTCCTTGAGAGCGAAGATCCCGATCGCGACATTTGGCTCTACATCAACAGTCCGGGCGGGTCGGTCACCGCCGGTCTGGGGATTTACGATACGATGCACCACATCCGCCCAGATGTGGCGACGGTCTGTGTCGGCATGGCCGGCAGCATGGCAACGCCGATTCTGGCCGGTGGGGCAAAGGGCAAGCGCTACAGCCTGCCCCACTCGACCATTCACATGCACCCGGCCGGCGGCGGCGCCCGCGGCTACGCGCCTGATGTCGAGATCATGGCCCGTGAGCTGCTCCGGCTGCAACAGGTGGTGCGTGAACTGCTGGCCAAAGACACCGGCCAACCCATCGAACGGATCGCGAAGGACTTCGACCGCGACCTGTTCATGACGCCGGAGCAAGCCAAAGAGTACGGCATTATCGACGAAATCCTCACCCGCGAGGAAAAGAAGTAATGACGCCCGGGCGGGCGCGACCGCCAGCGCCCGCCCGCTCGTCTGGAGAATCCCCCATGACTCGTACCCGCAATCCCGGCCGTGATCCGTATGCCTGCTCGTTCTGCGGGCGCGGACAGGATGAAGTGCAACGGTTGATCGCCGGCCCCGGCAATGTCTTCATCTGCGATGAGTGCGTCGCGCTGTGCAGCGCCATCATCGCTGAAGAGAGCGATCAGAAGACCCCAGCGTCGCGGCGCACGCCGCCCCCCGGCCCTGCTCGCTTGCCGACGCCGCGCAAGCTCCGCGAAAAGCTCGATCAGTACGTAATCGGGCAGGATCGGGCGAAGGTCGCCTTGTCGGTGGCGGTGTACAACCACTATAAGCGCGTGCGGGCCGGCGCCCGGATCGATGATGTCGAAATCAGCAAGAGCAATATTTTGCTGATTGGGCCGACCGGTAGCGGCAAAACCTTGCTGGCCCAAACCATGGCCCGCATCCTCGATGTGCCGTTCGCGATCGCCGATGCGACCGCCCTGACCGAAGCCGGGTATGTAGGGGAAGATGTCGAGAATATCCTGCTGCGCTTGATCCAAGCTGCCGATGGCGATGTCGAACGCGCGCAGACCGGCATTATCTACATCGACGAGATCGACAAGATTGCGCGTAAATCAGATAACCCCTCGATCACGCGCGATGTGTCGGGCGAAGGGGTGCAGCAGGCGCTGCTCAAGATCCTCGAAGGCGGCGTTGCCCACGTGCCGCCGCTGCCCGGCCGCAAGCATCCGCAGCAAGAGTATATTCCGTTTGACACCACGAATGTGCTCTTCATCTGCGGCGGTGCATTTGAAGGGATTACCAACATTATCGCCAAACGGCTGCGGGGCAAGCAGGCGATCGGCTTCGGCAGCAATCCGGTGAAGACGATCGATGAAGAGGGCGCGTTGCTGGCCCAAATTACTCCCGACGATTTGATGCGTTTCGGATTCATCCCCGAATTTGTCGGGCGGTTGCCAGTCATCGTCGCCCTCGATCCGCTGAGCCGCGAGGCCATGCTGCGCATCTTGACCGAGCCGCGCAACGCGATTATCAAGCAGTATCAGAAACTGTTCGCACTCGACCACTGCGAGCTGGAGTTTACGCCCGACAGCCTAGAAGCGATCGTCGATCGCGCCATGAACGCTCGCACCGGCGCCCGCGCCTTGCGCAGCATTGTCGAAGAGGTCTTGCTTGAGGTGATGTTCGAGATCCCGTCGCAAGAGCATATCGGGCGCTGCATCGTCAACGCCGAGGTGATTCAAGGCCGGGGCCGGCCCATTCTGGTGCCGCGAGCCGATTATCGCCGCCGGCTAGATGAAGCCGTCTAAGTAGAGCTGCACGGCGTGCGGCCCGACGCGAACGAACGAAGAATCCGTATGCCATTATTTCATCGCACATCACAACGCGCAGCCGATCAACCGCCGCCCAAACGCCGGATCTTAGTGGCCGACGACGATCCCTCGATTGGCCGCCTGATCCAGACTGCCCTGCCGGCGCAACAGTATGAAACGGTGGTGGTCGCGAATGGCATGGAGGCGTTGAACACCTTTGAGAAAGACCAGTTCGATTTGGTCTTTCTCGATGTGATGATGCCCTTCGTTGACGGGTTCGATGCCTGCGAGCGCATTCGCGCCAAGAGCGATGTGCCGATCGTGATCATCACTGCCCGCGACGGCACTGATGATATTGTGCAAGGGTTCCGGCGCGGGGCCGACGAATACATTACCAAACCGTTCAAAGTGGCCGAGTTTGTCGCCCGCGTAGAAGCGATTTTGCGCCGGGTAGACATGCAAAAGGCGCGCACGGCGCCAACCTTCGTGCAAGTGGGTGATCTCGCCATTGATGCCATCGCGCACAAAGTGGCGGTGCGCGGCGCCGAGATTAAACTGACGCCGATGGAGTTTGAGCTGCTCTATTTCCTCGCCGCCAACGCCGGGCAGGTCTTCACCCGCGAGGTGCTGTTCCGCGAGGTGTGGGGCTATGAATACGTCGGCGAAACCAATCTGGTCGATGTCTGCGTGCGCCGTTTGCGCGAAAAAGTTGAGGTGGAGCCGTCCAAACCGAAGGTCATTCTGACGGTGCGCGGCGTTGGCTACAAGCTCGAACGAGCATAGACCGGAGTGCGGGTTCATTCAAAGACGCCGAAGCGCAAAGAGGTTGATGGGCAAGAGCAGCGCTCCTTTGGCCCACAACACTCTTCGCCGCTTCGCGTTTTTGCGTCATCTGTATATGAAGGCAGGAACTGAATATGCCATCCTCACACGTGTTTGTCTCGCGCCATCCGCTGGTGCAACACAAACTGGCGCTCCTGCGCAGCAAGTGGACTGAGCCGAAGAAGTTTCGCGAATTGGTGCGCGAAATTGCCCAGTTGCTGTTTTACGAAGCGACGCAAGATCTGGCGCTAGCGCCGCTGACCGTTGAGACGCCGCTGGCCAATTGCGAAGGGTTTGAAGTGGCTGAGCGGATCGGCATTATCCCGATTCTGCGCGCGGGCCTTGGTATGGCCGAAGCGATTGTTGACATTCTGCCGACGGTGCATGTCTGGCACCTCGGCCTCTACCGCGACCACGAGACCTTGCAGCCAGTGACGTATTACAACAAGCTGCCCAGCAAGCCGGATATCGACCTCTCCATCATCGTTGACCCGATGCTGGCGACCGGCGGCTCGGCAGTCGCCGCAGTGGATATTCTCAAGCGGTGGGGCGCTCAGCGGATCAAATTCCTCGGCCTGATCGCCGCCCCGGAAGGGGTGCGCGCGCTGTCGGAAGCCTACCCTGACGTAGCCATCCATCTGGCCGCAATTGACAGCCACCTCAACGAGCGCGGCTATATCGTGCCCGGCCTTGGCGATGCCGGCGACCGCCAATTCGGAACGGGGTAGCGGCCCTCACCCCCTTGCCCCCTCTCCTGCGCCGGCGTGCCCGCTTGCTATTGCGAGGGGGTGGGGCGAATGCCCCCACCCCAACCCTCCCCCGCTGGGGT
>FMSI01033415.1_pt1 | contig 13900 bp, 13 predicted proteins | sample 1504471 | NCBI WGS metagenome assembly FMSI01 (sample SAMEA4475357, study PRJEB15587) | soil metagenome | biome: Soil; feature: Field | place: India | collected 2015-03-11 | depth 0 m
GCGGGCGGGTCCGGCCGTGCCACACGAGCCGTTCCTGCGTATTTGGAATGAAAAATCCGTCATGGTGGTCGGGCTTGGCGACAGTATCACCGCGGGGTTCGGCGCGAGGAAGGGCTACTCGTACTTCGAACGGCTTATCAGCAATCCGCCGGACGAATTCGAGGGAATGCGCGGGATTTGTCTGAGCGTTGTGTTCCCAAGCCTGAGAGCCACCAATCTCGCTGTGTCCGGGTCAACATCTGCGCACGTGCTCGATGTGCAATTGCCGCGATTGCCTGTTGCAGGATCAAATGAGCTTGGAATAGTGGTTTTGACAACAGGCGGGAACGACCTAATCCACAATTATGGCAAATCGCCTCCTCGTGAACTTGCCATGTACGGCGCGAAATTCGAGGAGGCTAGACCATGGATTGAAAATTTCGAGCGCAGGCTCGAAGCGATTATCCGACAGATCAACGCGAAATTCCCCGGTAGGTGCCACATTTTTATCGCAGATATTTACGACCCGACCGATGGCATCGGCAACATCTGGCGGGTTGGGTTACCGGCTTGGGCCGACGGCCTAAAAATCCTCAAGGCATACAACCGGGTCTTATACAGTTGCGCCGCAGCGCATCCAAATGTTCACCTCGTCCGGTTGCACGACGGTTTCCTCGGGCACGGGATTAACTGCAGGCAATTCTGGCGAGAACACTATCACCGGCACGATCCGCACTATTGGTTTGGCGACAACCTCGAAGACCCAAACGAACGCGGCTACGACGCAATCCGGCGATTATTCTTGATTGAAATGGCACGCGTTTTTAGCCCACCAGCGAACACCATCGTCAGATCTGTTCCATGAAGGTTTCTTGCGGCGAACGGTCTTGTCTGCTTGATTGACGCCGTGGCGTTACCATACCAGATTTCGACATTGCTCTATTGTTTCAATGAGCGGGACGAGGTGTTGCTGCTCCAACGCGCGCACGAGCCGAACCGCGGTCTCTGGAGCCCCCCTGGCGGTAAGCTGAAGATGGACATTGGCGAATCGCCTTATGCCTGCGCGTGCCGTGAGGCCAAGGAAGAGCTTGGCTTGGAAATCACGCCAGCAAATTTGCACTTGACTGGCATTGTAAGTGAACACGGCTACCAAGGGCAAAGCCATTGGTTGATGTTTTTGTTCGAGGTCAAAAAACGGCTCAAGGCTTTGCCAGCACCGGGTGCGGAAGGCAGGTTTGCGTTTTTCGCACCTGAAAAGATCATGTCGCTGCCGTTGCCACAAACCGACCGTGAGCAGATCTGGCCGTTGTTTTGGCGGCATCGCGGCGAGTTTTTTGCCGCACATTGCCATTGTTATCCTGATGGCAGAAACGAATGGATTTTGGAAGAGTCAAGGATGGGCAAATAAGACGCGAGGATTGGCACTACGGATTTCGGGGATCGTAGTGCGTGACTGCTTGCGCCATGCGCAGTAGTGGCTATGTTGATGACTGTGAGCTGGCCGATTATCAACGTTGAGGAAAAGGTTGATCGTCTAGTGGGCCGACGTAGGGGAACGCCGGACGGTCTCTCGTCCGCAACAAGCTCGAGAGCCGACTCGATCGCATGGCGCAGGGTTTTCGGTGGTGTGCATGTGCCGCGCGGTGTGTTCCGGTTCACTACGCACGAGGAAGCTGATCAGTGGCTATGGCAGATGATTACCCGGCAAAAGAGCTAGAGCCGCGCGAACCGTCAGTTGAAGACCTGCGCGATTTGTGCCGTGAGTTGAATCAACGGGGTGCAAAATACATTGTCATTGGTGGATTCGCCATGCGAGCGCTCAATTACGTCCGTAGCACAATGGATATTGATTTACTGGTTGCTGATGATGCTGAAAACGAGCAAAAAGTGCTCGCTGCCCTAGCGACTTTGCCCGATAAAGCCGCGCGCGAAATACAGCCGGGCGAATTGCAAAGGTATAGCGTAATACGCGTTTGCGACGAGATCGTGGTGGACTTAATGCGCACAGCGGGCGGAGTCAGCTATACGGATGCGGCCAAGGATGTTTGTGTGCGCGAAATTGATGGAGTTCCGGTCACTTTTGCTTCTGCCGCATTGCTTTGGCGCATGAAAGCCAGGTCGCGCCGCGAAAAGGACGCAGCGGACATGTTGTTCCTACGACAATGGTTCGCCGAGCGGAATGAGACCCCGCCCGAGTGAAGACGCTGCATGAGGACGTACCCAACCACGCAGTTATGCCGGGATACTGCGCGATCAGAATACACACTGAATGGCCGAACGTACGATAGACCTGCACAGTGACGATTACTTCATGGGCGAGGCGCTACGGCAAGCGCGCGCAGCTTTTGACGCCGGTGAAGTGCCCGTGGGCGCTGTGGTTGTGCATGAGGGCAAAATTATCGCGCGCGCACATAACCAGGCTGAGTTGCTCAAAGATGCAACTGCTCATGCCGAAATGCTGGCGCTGACGCAGGCGCAGGAAGCAGTGGGGGACTGGCGGCTTATTGACTGCACGATGTACGTGACTAAAGAGCCGTGTCCGATGTGTGCTGGTGCAATGGTTCTTACGCGGGTGGCGCGGGTGGTCTATGGTGTTGCGGACCCAAAAGCTGGCGCAGCAGGCAGCGCATTGAACATTTTACAATTTCCATCGCTCAACCACAAATGTGACATCACCGGCGGTGTACGCGAAGCGGAATGCAAGGTGTTATTGCAGGAATTTTTTGCCGCACAACGACTTGCAGGAAAACAGCAACGGAGCGAGAAAACTAATACAGACAAGGGCCGACCATTAAATGGCGACTGAACCGCTCCAGTGGCCTAGCTGACAGCGATTAGCGATACCTTGCGGCCTTGCGGGTCGCGCACAACACCGTATGCGCGCGGGTCAAGCGTCGGTTGACCGTCAACAACAAACAAGTACCGGTGATGCCCATGCGGCAGGGTTACCTCCACACGCCAACCGCCATCAGGCTGCCGTTGCATCGGGATCGAGTGCGGGTCCCAGTTGTTAAAGTCGCCCATCAAATAGACTTCTTTCGCATGCGGCGCGAGCAACATGAACTGAACAGGTTTTGCTGTGCGCTTGGCTGAGTATCTGTCCGGCTGGTCAAGCCGATATTCCCCAGCCGCAGTGCTGCGGCTGGTCGCCTGGCCAGTTTGCTGATGTGACTGCTCGCTCTTTTCTGCTACCAAACCTAACTTCATCGCCTACGTCTTTTTTGTTTCCCCAAAAAATAACACTTACTAGGCCGGCTCTCAAGTCGAGCTTTTAGCTAGCGACTCTAAACGCTTTCCAATGAGCAACTGCCTGGATTTTGGTGAAAAATCGCACTAAATCCTGCCCAAGAGCGCGTTCAAGCGTGTTGTAAGCCCATTTCCGTCCCTCTCGAATGCTCTGACGTTTTGATACCTTGCCATTTTCGCTTGAATGAGAACGGATGTGCGCACACGTCGTTGATACAGAAACCCGTTGTAGAGACAGTCCGCCCAATTAGGCGGCACCTGATTCGGTTGGGATTGTTGACACCGAAATCTGTTGTCGGGCAGGTAATATGCCCTGCCTCAGCTACAAGAGCAGGCACTTGGACTTCCGGCCAGATGACGGCTTGGTACGATTCTTGGGCGCATGCCGAACAAGTGCGCACGGCTGGTCAGACTGAGTAGTTTGGATTTTCCGGGTAGAGCCTCCTACAATGTGACATCTCATCGGGTTTTACACCCCCGAAACAACACGCAAATACAAACCTTAAAGCCTAAACGAGACCTCTGCGGACTGAGTCAGGGCCGGATTTGGACCGGTGCTCAAGACATTGTTCTTCTGACTACAGTCGAAAGTTCCGCGCATTGCCCGGCGCATATCTTAACGCTTGGCAGTGGCGAGTTCTTCAGTAAGCCGGGCGTATTTGAGAAAGGTCGCAAAAGCTACCAACTGGGCTACTGCTGCGCCTTGCCAGCCGTCGAGGAAACCAAATCGAAGAATGTAACTGCGAAAAAATCGCCACCACGGCCGCACCAGCAAGTCCTTAAGGCCAGGTGACCAGCCGGTGTGCAGTTGCTGCCGGGCAAAAAGTTCGGCGTAGTTCGCATATTTACGGAGCTGGTGTGTCATGTCAATGGCGGTAAAGTGTAACAAGTCGCTCCTCAACCTACCAATCCGCCCATCGACTTCGAGTTTGTCATGTGGATCGATTCCACCCCACTTGGCACGACCACGTTGCCAGAGCCGTGTTTGGCGGTCTGGATACCAATCGCCGTGTTTTATCCAACGCCCGCAAAACCAGGTACAACGTGGACAACTAAACGCGGCATATTTCTTGATTGTTCTAGCTTCCGAAATCGAATTAATTATTTCGTCCCGCAAAGGTTCTGACACTGCTTCATCTGCATCCAAGCTCAGTATCCAAGGCTGGGTAGCTTTGGCAGCAGCAGAGTTTTTCTGGGCAACATGACCTTTCCATGGTTCACGAAACACTTTGGCCCCATAACTTTCTCCTATGCGGTCTGTTCCATCGTCAACATCATCATTAATCACCACGATAATTTCGCTGGTCCAGCCGGCGACACTCTCCAGCGCTCGGCCGATACGGTGTGATTCGTTGCCGGCAATCATGCAAACAGAAACAGCAAGCCGTTTCATACTTGCTAGAGCCTAAGCCAGTACCAGTGCGCGGTAAATAAAAATGCCCTAACAGCGCTGTTCGGTTAAAGTTGCCGCAAGAACTCTGAACGAAAACTTTCGGGTGACACTTTGTGAAGCTGCATTTATGTTAAACGCAAAGAAGAGTGGACTCAAGGTGCGTTATGCCCGCCGTGCGAAGCAGAGTGGTAGACCTTAAAAAGTGAAAGCGAGGAAGTGTATGGGGGCTGTATCAATCATTTTTTCGCTAACTATCACGAAGCATTCGTAGAAGAAGCACTACGGTCGGTCCTCACCCAAACTTACCGTCCGCTGGAGATTATAGTTTCGGACGATCATTCTCCGGACGGTACATTTGACGTGATCAGGCGCATGCTTGCCGATTACAACGGACCACATAAGCTGATTGTGCGACAAAACAAGTCCGTTCCAGAGGCGAAAACACGACGAATATCTCATTACATCAGGCGAAAAATTTCAACCTACGATGCCTACGTAACGCTTTCGAGTGGCGACGCGGATGTGTTTGTACCTGCCATGAAACAACTCGCTATTAACGGTGGTAGCACTCTTCGCGGCATAAAGCTCTTCCTATTTGGCCGACGTGATTAAGGGTAGGGTTAGTTCGTTCCCGACTCCTACTTAACCCACCTTCCAAGGAAAGCTGGTAAAACAGCCCTGCATTTCTACGTCGCGTCCACAGACACAGCTTTGCGAAACAGGTCAATATAGTTTGAGACAACCGCTGTCACGTTAAATCTTTCACGGAAAAGCCGCTGACCCATAATTTTGAACTGTGTGTAGAGATCTACCTCGACCAAAACTCTTTTAATCGCATGCGCAAGCTGCACGGCGTTTCCCGGCTCAACCAGCAAACCATTAACTCCGTCTTTAATTAATTCTGGTATACCACCCACATTTGTGGCTACAACAGGCACACCACAGCCAAGCGCTTCAGGGATAACCTTTCCGAGTCCTTCACTCAGCGAGGGAACAACAAGGCAATCAAACGTTTTCATCACGCCCCAAGGAGGCGAGATCAGCCCAGTTAACGTGATCCGTGTCTTTACCGGTGACCGACCAACGTATTTTGCTAATTCTCCATGTGGATCTTGTCCTACGAGGTAAAGCTCGGCATCCACACCCTGATCCACAAGTATCTTTAGCGCGTCGACAACGTATTCCAAACCTTTGACTTTTCTATAATTAGCAATTGCACCGATCCGAAACCGAGCGCCACGCTTTGCCACGCTCGGGGGCGGCTCAATGGAATTAAACTCCGACTCCGAGTAACCAATCGCGGGAAACGTAACAATTCTGGCGTCGGCAATTCCGATTCGGCGTAGCGAGTCTGCCACAGCGTTAGACAGGCAATGGAACATATCGACCCACCTACTCTTAAAGATCAAAACATCGGATGGACTAAGCCAGTTAAAACGCCGAATTGCGCCACGATAAAAAATCAATTTCGCCCGCTTGTTTGGCATTTGAGCGAGAATACCTGCAAAACACTGGATTGCAGTCCCGCAATAGATAACTTCTGGCACAGTTTCAATAACGAGCTTTCTCACGTCTAACAGGCCTTTCAAGTCAAAGCGGCTTCGTAAAGGCAGATAACGCGTTTCTGCACCAGCAGCCTGCGCTTTTTCAACTCCAACGTCGCTGCTTGTATACACAAACACCGCGTTTATTCCCGCGGCTTTCATTGCTCCCGCAAGGTTGCAGTCGAATCCACGGGCTTTTGGTTGGATCAACAACACCTTCATGCACCTGCGACTGTTCTACCCAATTCGATGTTGAGATAAAAGCATGGAACCAAATATAGATTTCTGCATCTGAGCGTAGGTATGAGGTTTTCAGTCGGGCAGCCTTGAGTGAGATGACTTACCCAACTTGGCCGAGCAAGGCCAGCGCGTAGAACAGTTCAACAACCTCAACCTCAGACGGATGACCCGCTCCAATCGACTCACCCCCAATACTGCTGTGCAAGCTCCGATCAGCCGCGCCAAATCCCGAAAGCATTTGGTGTTACAGCACAGTAGCCGTGCCGCGCTGGAATCACCAGCAACTATAACCTAACCCTGCAGTTGTGGGATAAGACCGCCCGTCAGACTGCAGCAGCTCCAGAAACGCTTCCGCAACAAAGGCCGGTGTAAGGGCAATCGCCAAACCTGGTGCGCAGCGGACCGTCTCCGGCACATGCACAAAAACAAATCAGCTTCTGTTCGGTTGGATGCAGCTGGTCTTGGTTGGTAAAAACTCTGGAATAAAACGCAGGCTGGGCCATAATTTGTGGCTGGGAACAGATGTTCGCATTTCTGCACAACGTGTGGCGCTTGGCTAAGCCGTATCGGGCGCGACTGCTATTGGGTGTGATATGCGGCATTATTGCCGGGTTGATCGAGCCGTTACTGGTGGCAAACGTCACGTTTGTTTACAGCCTAATTTTTCCTTCAGCTCAAGCCACACCGCTGCAGGAACACCTCCGTAGTGCACCTGTCTGGATCCAAAACTGGCTATTTGCAGCCGAACGCGCTCTTGTGACTGGCGTACGCGAGCACCCTTGGGCCGTGGCGGCTCTGGTCGGCACAATCCCAGCCGTGATTTTCCTGCGCGGATTTTTCGGGTACCTGAACACGTATCTTTTGCACTGGGTGGCGATCCGGGCTGTGACAGACCTGCGTGTGCGGTTGTTCGCGCATCTATTGGATATGAGCGCCGGCTTTTACAGCCGCGCAAAGACAGGCGAGCTGATCTCGCGCGTGATGAGCGACACACAGTCGCTGCAGTACATCCTGAGCAATGTAACAACCGTGATCGTCAAAGACCCAGTCACGCTTGCAGGTCTGCTCGGTTACCTGCTGTGGCAACAACCAAAACTGACGCTCATTTCGCTGGTCGTTTTACCGATCTGCATGGTGCCGGTTTATGTGTACGGCCGAAAAGTCCGCTCATCAAGCCGCGCCATGCAAAAACATGCCGCTGAAATGACGCAGGTTATGTCCGAGGCATTCAGCGGCGACCGCATAATCAAAGCTTACAACCTGGAAAGCACTGTGGCCGAGCAGTTCCGTTCCACTGCGCACAAGTTCATCAGCCAATTCATGCGTATCGTGCGTTCTGGCGAGATACCCGGACCGCTCTTGGAATTCGTTGGTGCAATCGGCGTTGCGCTTGTACTGCTGTATCTTGCTTTCAGCAGTGGCAAACGGCCCGACTCTGCGGACTTCCTCGCCGTTGTGATGTCGATCATGCTTATGTACCGTCCATTGAAGAACTTAACCCGTCTTTACACACACATCGAGCAGGGCCGAGCCGCCAGCGCGCGTGTGTTCGAGCTTTTATCGTTGCAGGATAGGTTACCCGAGCCTGCGCATCCCAAGCCGCTCCGGGCTGCCGGTGCGGACATTCAGTTCGACAAAGTGGAGTTCGCGTATGACGACAAGCTGGTGCTGCGGGGGATTGACCTCACCATTAAGGCAGGTCAACTGGTTGCATTTGTGGGGGCAAGCGGTGCGGGTAAAACCACACTGACAAATCTACTGTTGCGGTTCTATGACCCGACCCGAGGCGCGGTGCGAATCGGCGGCACGGACATCCGCGAGGTTTCCACCCGAGACCTGCGCAGTCAGATCGCCGTCGTCACACAGGAAGCCATCCTGTTCAATGACACCATTCGCCGCAATATCGAGCTGGGCCGACCCGGTGCAACAGATGAGGAGATCATTGCCGCAGCCAAGTACGCACACGCACACGAGTTCATCATGGCAAACCCGGATGGGTACGACACCTTAATCGGCGAACGCGGCGTGGCGCTTTCCGGTGGCCAACGCCAACGCATTGCAATTGCGCGTGCTCTGTTGAAAAACGCCCCAATACTCATTCTGGATGAAGCCACAAGCGCACTCGATTCTGAAAGCGAACGCGCTGTGCAGGCTGCGCTCGAGGAACTGATGCGCGGACGCACGACAATTTGCATCGCACACAGGCTTTCGACCGTGCAGCGCGCAGACATGATCGTTGTCCTCGATCAGGGGCGTGTGGTGGAGACGGGGTGCCATGTCGAACTGATGGCGCGGAACGGTGTGTACAAGCGCCTGTACGAAAGCCAGCTCCTGGGCTGAAAGCGTGGTTCCAGCAAACGAGCTTTCGCTTTTGCAGTTTTCGCCTTCCGTACGCCGTGAACCAGGTTGCACCGGGTCGCATTAGGTTACCCACCTACCCATAGTCGGCTCCTAGTCCGGCAGGATATGCCCCATAGCTGGCATGAGCTGTGGAACAAAATGGTACCAGTGCTGCCCCCACACACCACGGCAAGACCCTGCCGACCGCTGGGCAAAGGTTGCCACCGCACGTCGGTAACAAGTCGCCAGCTGACAACCATTCTGTCCAGAAGGCTAATCCCAGTCGTTCTGGTGAACCCGGCTCGGTACCGGCCTCGGTCGGGGGTGAATTAGTGCTCACCCATCGGTTGAGCTTCCCAACCTCAAACTAGAACCGAGTTTTTCTCTTTGAGCGACGGCACTTCCTTGCGCGATTGCACAACTGCGTCAACCAATCCGTATGCCCTGGCCTCCTCGGCTGACATGTAAAAATCGCGGTCTGTATCCTTGGCGATTTCCTCGACGGTTTTGTTGGTGTGAAACGCCAAAATCTCGTTCAATCTGTCTTTCAGCCGCAGGATTTCCTTGGCTTGAATACTTATGTCTGTAGCTGCGCCCTGGACACCGCCCCATGGCTGGTGAATCATTATACGCGCGTTCGGCAAAGCGTATCGTTTGCCCTTTGTGCCGGCAGCAAGCAAAACCGCGCCCATGCTGGATGCCTGGCCGATGCAGTACGTGTTCACGTCGCACGTGACAAACTGTAGCGTATCGTAAATCGCTAGCCCGGCCGTTACACTGCCACCTGGACAATTGATGTACAGATGGATGTCTTTCTTGGGATCGGTCATCTGCAGAAACAATAGTTGCGCAATCACCAGGTTCGACACCGTATCATCAATCGGTGTGCCAAGGAAAATGATACGGTCAACAAGCAAACGCGAATAAATGTCATATCCGCGCTCGCCGCGCCCGGTCTGCTCAACAACCATTGGAACAAGTAAACCATTCATTGCTAGTGCACCTGAAAACAGTTTTCGCAATAAATAAACTGCGCACATCGCCAAAGTCAAGCTCGCTGCCAGGCTGTAAGGTATCTGTTTGCCAAAAGCCCTATTTTTGCCATGAATATTGCGAATGTAACTTGCAGTTGAACATATTGGGTTGCCGGCGCGGGATACGGTCGCACTAAAAGACTGGTATCTGAGGGTCATAAGCGCCGAGGTGCTTTACACTGACAATCAAACGCCACCTGCGTTTATCTTGCGGTTGTCTGGCAACACGATAATTGAGATTTACCAAGCCAACTCAAGTGTGCCGCAAACAGCAGATAACAAACTCGCAGTGGGGGACGACACCTGGCACTGCGCCTGGACTCGATTGCCGCTGCTAACACAGAGTTAGAGCGGCGTGGGGTGGTCTTTGCCGGGCTGGTCAGACCCGCCGTTGGTGGGGGCAAGCTGCTGTTCTTTTCTGACCTGGAGGGTAATCTCCTGCATCTTGTTGAGCGGCTGGGCGGGCTAATATTTAATAACCAGTATTGATACCGTGCCAAACAGGCGTTTCGCGCATCTTGTTACGTACGTTTTTTATTTCTGGGCAATAATACGTGCCCAGATTAGCTTGAATGCGCTTGCAAAGTCCTGTGGCCGGTCTGCAACCCAGCGTGTTACTACCGCAGAGTCAAACCAGTCGCCGGACTCGACCTCGTGCGGATTGGGCTTAATCGGTCCGTTGTGCTCGCAGCGGTACACCCAGACAAATTCGTTGTCCGTTTCTGGACATGCGTGCAACTTGAACAAGCGTTTCGGTGGTGTAGCGACTCTGATGCCCAGCTCCTCGGCCAACTCGCGCACGGCTGCCGTGTCATAATCTTCACCTGCATCAACGTGGCCAGAAGCGGAGCTGTCCCACAGGCCTGGCTGACGGTCCTTGGTGCGCGCACGCTTCTGAAGGAAGACTTGACCGCGCGAATTGAACACGAGCATATGCACCGCTCGGTGCAACAGCCCGAGCTGGTGCACAACCGCACGCGGCTTGCGGTCAATCACTTCATCGGCTGCATTTACTACATCGAAAAATTCTCTTGGGCTACTCATTCGGTTTTTTTGTGTCACTCAGCATGCGGGTTAGTTGGACGAACTGCTCCAGACTCACCTGTTCGGCTCGAATTGTGCGGTCGAGTCCAACCTTTTTGAACGTGGGGGCGAGTTTTTCCTCAGACCAATCCTTTGTGAGCAGTTTGAACATCATCTTGCGTCGTTGTGAAAAAGCGCGTTTTACAAGCTCTACAAACATGGTCCGGTCTGTGCGCAACAACAGAGGCGGCTCTCGCCGCTGCAGCACAACACAAGCCGAGTCAACCTGGGGCTGTGGAAAAAAACAACTGGCCGGTATTTTAAACATTCTGCACGCCATGTAACTTAGCCCAACAAGCAAACTCAGCAAGCCGTACTGTGGGGTGGAAGGCACTGCCAAAAGCCGTTGGGCAACTTCAAATTGAACCGTCACAACGAGCCGGCTCGGGCCATTCTCGAGCTGCGCAAGCTCGACTAAAATCGGCGATGCAACCGAGAAGGGGAGATTCGACACGAGTTTCCACCGACGCCAGTCACACCGTTTGTTCCTGAAAAACTCGAGCGCGTCGCTGTGTATTAACGTCAATTGATGTGTGGCCGGTTCAATGGCTTCTTTTGATTGGTTGGCAGTGTCGAAGCACGTTGATGCAGCATTTTGTGGATCTACAACGACCGACACGTTGAACCGTTGCTCGAGCAGGCGCGTTAAGCGCGCGTCTTTCTCGATGGCCAACACCGTGCCTGCACGGGCCAACAACAGTTCGGTTAATTGGCCGAGACCAGGACCGATTTCGATTACTTTGTCGCGTCGGGTCAATTCAGCCGCCTCGACAATCTGCCGTAGCTGGTTTTTGTCGTGGAGAAAATTTTGGCCCAGCGATTTCGTGAGCCAGATGCCATTTTTAGATAGCAATTGACGGATCTCAGTTATTGTCATGAGGTCGCTGTACAGGTGAGCCGTTGAATCGTTGAACCGTTAAACTGCGTAGAAACTCGGGGTGGCCCCGGAATAGTTGAACCGGCTCTAGGGGTGTAATGGTTCAACCGTTTAACAAAGTCGCATCGGGCAAGGTTCATAGCGCTTTTAACACCTCCGCAAGCATCTCGATCGCTCTCGCCAACTGCGCCTCCGAAATTATAAGTGGCGGGGTCATTGTGATCACGTTGCTGAAATTGCCTTCAGGCAAAAGAATGAACCCTCGATGCAGCATGGTTTTTACTGCGCCCAGCGCAGCGTCTGTGGCTGGTGTTCCGTCTAGGAGCCGTAGCTCGATCCCGATCATCAAACCTAGGCCACGTACTTCGACCTGAATTGCCCGGGGACAAATGTGTTTTCTGAGTTTTTCAAGAGCGAACTTACCGAGCGCCGCACTTCGGGTGGGTAATTTATGGCGTCTGATTTCGTTAATTTGAGCCAGGGCCATCGCGCAACCGACCGGGTGCCCGAGAAATGTGCTGGTGTGGATCGCCTCGCCGGTCGAGGCCGGCCAAGCTGCGTCCATTATGTCTGCGCGCCCGACACAGGCCGACAGCGGGAACCCGCCCGTCAACGCTTTACCGAGGCAAATGAGGTCCGGCACAACCCCCTCATGTTCACATGCAAACCATTTGCCTGTGCGCCCGAACCCGGTGTAAATCTCGTCCAAAATAAGCAGAGCACCGTGCGCATCACAAAGCCGACGCAGCAGCCTTAAAAATCCGTGCGGCGGCACGTTTATACCGCCCCGGCCCTGCACAGGCTCGACCAAAACCGCGCCGATTTGTCTCTGTCTAAAAAGCCGTTCGAGCTTACATTCCAGGTCTCGGAGCAAAACTTCGGGGTGAATGTGAGTTTTATGCGGGTGCTTATTGTGCTGTAAAACCGGCTCGTGCAAGGTTGGGAAAGGCACAAAATACCCAAACTGCCGCAGTTGCGGTTTAAACGGTGTACGGAAAAAATTGCGTTCGGTCACGTTAAGCGCGCCGTAGCCGAGGCCGTGATATGCCCCTTTGAACGCGAGCACGCCAGGTTTACCTGTGGCAAGCATTGCGGTTTTAAGTGCAGCTTCCACAGCTTCAAACCCTGAATTACAAAAAATGGTTTTGGCGCGGATATGGGTAGAAGTGTCGCGATGTCGAGGTGCCAAACAGCCCGATAGCTTGTGCCACCGCTCAAATGTTGTCCGACTTAACTCGCGCGCAAGTTCGGCTTTGCACGGGTGCGGATGCACGTCGCCCATCGCATGCAACAACTCGGCCATTTGGCGTTGCGCAGCATGAACCACGCGTGGATTTGCGTGACCGGCTGCAGCCACACCAAATGCCGCCGTTAGGTCAAGGTACCGGTTGCCTTCAACGTCCCACACGTGTACGCCGCGTGCGCGTTGCCATACGATCGGCCACGACCCATCCGGCTCGATGTACGTGACGTTCCGGGACTCGAACTCGCGCAGTAGTTGGAGGACAGACTCTGTTTTAGAGGCCATTCGCGTTTTTACTGTGTTATGGTTCAACGGTCTCTTTTGTCTTCGAGCTACGCAATTTCGTGCGCTGGGTTCAATACAAAACCGCAGCAGGTGCAGCCTGATAAGCTGTTAGCAGCGCTTCCGCACCTGCCCATGCAAGACGAGAAATCGCAAATTTGAAAATGCTTATACACCGCGCAGTTCGGTCGGCCAGATTACTTTGTGCAACTGTACCTGAAACCGCACTGGCAGCGCGTCTGCCACGATACGCTCGGCTAACTGGCGCTGCGAGATCGGTACGTGCCCCGGGGGTACAGGTTTCAAGGAGCTAACGCCCTCGCGCGGCCCGAGCGGATGCGCCCAACTGAACAGCACGGTGCACCGCTGCGCAAGCGCGTGCACATTAACTTGCTGTTTTGCCCATTCATAATCCTGCACTGTTGCTATGACAAACTTTACTTCGTCAGAGCGCCTCAAGTGCGCAATGTTCGCCCAGCGGTTTTGGTGTGCTTCGCCGCTACTTGGACATTTGATGTCCATTATCTTGCGGACACGTGTGTCCACACGTGCGATGTCGTGTGCACCGTTTGTCTCCAGCAAAACGATAAAACCGTCGTCGCACAATCGTTTCATCAGGCGCAGCGAGCCGCGCTGAAG